>AUXO013763030.1_pt1 | contig 15818 bp, 15 predicted proteins | sample 768731 | NCBI WGS metagenome assembly AUXO01 (sample SAMN02715735, study PRJNA202380) | gut metagenome | biome: sheep rumen | host: Ovis aries | place: New Zealand: Palmerston North
ACTTTGTCGCTTCGCGACAACAACAAACAGAATATTTTCGCTCCACTCAATACTCCTTCGCGTTAATTTGATTTAATAAATAAAAAAGCGTGATTCATTTGGATAGTGCAGGATTTTTTCGTGTATTGAACCCCGCTTCCGTTGATTTCTAAACTTTTTATAAAATCACTCAATACCACTTCGCATTAATTTCGTTTAATCCATAAAAAATCAAATTGATTATTTTTAAATTTTAAAATATTCTTTTTTTATGACACTACAGCAGCTTAAATATATAATCGGGATTTCTGAAATAGGCTCATTTAATAAAGCAGCAGAACAGCTTTATGTTTCTCAGCCATCACTTACTGCAGCAATCAAAGACGTTGAAAATGAATTCAACATTATGCTGTTTAACAGATCAAGCAAAGGAATCACTCTGACTACAGAAGGAAAAGAGTTCATTCAATATGCAAGACAGATTTATGCACAGTACGATAATCTTCTTGACAGATTCGATACTTCAAAAAAACACAAGAAAAAGTTTGCTGTAAGCTGCCAGCACTATTCATTCTGCGTAAAGGCCTTTATCAATCTTGTTAAAAAACTGGATAAAAAAGAAGGCGGAATGGAAGAATATGAACTTGCAATCAACGAAACAAGAACACTTACAATCATAGAAGACGTTTCAACGATGCGCAGTGAAATCGGAATTCTCAATCTTTCTGATTTTAACCGCTCTGCACTCAAAAAAGTTTTTAAAGCTAATGATTTAAAATTTGAACCTCTTGTTTCCTGCAAAGCATTTGTTTATCTGTGGAAAAAACATCCGCTCGCAAAATATGAAAGCCTGACTTTTAAAGATCTCAAAGACTATCCTTGTCTTATGTTCGACCAGAATGCTTCAAGTTCATTTTATTATGCTGAAGAAATTCTCGCAGAAAAAGAATATTCAAAAATCATCCGCACTACTGACCGAGCAACAAACCTTAATCTCATGAAAGGTCTGAATGCGTACTGTCTCTGTTCGGGAATCATAAGCAATGAACTTAACGGAAACGACTTTATTGCAATTCCATTCATCGACAAAGAAAATACTACTGCATGTCAGGAAATCGGATACATAACAAAAAACAATGTTCTGCTTTCTTCTGCAGGTGAAGCCTACCTTGAAGAGCTTAAAAAGTATCTTCAGCAGGATTAAAAGTATATAGGTAAAAACTATTACATTTAATAATAATATAGTATTTTTCAATATAAAAATTCTTTGCTATATTTTAACCATCAACAGATCAAATTACCAAAGCGAGGTTAAATTATGGCAAATTACAAATTCGAAACTCTTCAACTTCATGTCGGTCAGGAAACTCCTGATCCAGCAACAGACAGCAGAGCAGTTCCTATCTATCAGACAACAAGCTACGTTTTCCGCAATTCACAGCACGCCGCAGACAGATTTGGACTTGCTGATGCAGGTAACATCTACGGGCGTCTTACAAACTCAACTCAGGATGTTTTTGAAAAAAGAATCGCAGCACTTGAAGGTGGAGTTGCAGCACTTGCTACAGCTTCAGGAGCAGCTGCAATCACTTACACAATTCAGGCACTTGCCCAATCAGGTGATCACATCGTAGCACAGAAAACAATCTACGGTGGAAGCTACAATCTTCTTGCACACACACTTTCACAATTCAACGTAGAAACAACTTTTGTTGATGCACACAATCTTTCAGAAGTTGAAAGTGCAATCAGAGAAAACACAAAAGCAATTTATCTTGAAACACTTGGAAATCCAAACAGCGATATTCCAGATGTAGAAAAAATTGCTGAAATTGCACACAAGCATGGCATTCCACTTGTAATAGACAACACTTTTGGAACTCCGTATTTGTTCCGTCCGATTGAACACGGAGCTGATATTGTTGTTCACAGTGCAACAAAATTCATCGGTGGACACGGAACAACTTTAGGCGGAGTTATCGTTGACAGCGGAAAATTCGACTGGAAAAAATCAGGCAAATACAAGCCGATTGCAGCTCCTAACCCAAGCTACCACGGCGTAAACTTTGCAGAAGTTGTTGGACCAGCTGCTTTTGTAACTTATATCCGCGCAATCCTTTTACGCGACACAGGTGCTACAATCAGCCCATTCAATGCTTTCCTTCTTTTACAGGGAACTGAAACTCTTTCTCTTAGAATTGAGCGTCATGTTGAAAACACAAAGAAGGTTGTTGAATTCCTCAGCAAGCATCCACTGGTAGAAAAAGTAAATCACCCGAGTCTGAAGGATCATCCGGATCACGCCTTGTATGAGAAATATTTTAAGAACGGTGGAGGAAGCATCTTTACATTCAACATCAAAGGTGGAAAAGAAGAAGCATGGAAGTTCATCGACAATCTGAAGATTTTCAGCCTTCTTGCAAACGTAGCTGATGTAAAGAGTCTTGTAATTCATCCTGCAAGCACAACTCACAGCCAGCTTTCAGAAGAAGAACTTAAGGATCAGGGAATTGCCCAGAACACAATCAGATTGAGTATTGGTACAGAGCACATTGATGATATCATCGCAGATCTTGAAAACGGATTTGCAGCAATCAAATAAAACATTTAGAAGTTTACAAGGAGAAATATTATGTCAAAGATTTATAACAGCGCAACAGAACTTATCGGGAATACACCAATTTTGAAGCTTAACAAATATGCAGAAAATTCAAACGCAACAATTCTTGCGAAGCTTGAACTTTTTAATCCTGCAGGAAGCGTAAAAGACAGAATTGCATACAAGATGATAATTGATGCAGAAAAGTCAGGACTTCTTAAATCGGGTGCAACAATCATCGAACCGACATCAGGAAACACCGGAATCGGTCTTGCATCAGTTGCAGCAAGCAGAGGTTACAAGGCAATCCTTACTTTGCCTGATACAATGAGCGTTGAACGTCGCAACCTTCTTAAAGCATACGGTGCAGAACTTGTGCTCACAGAAGGTGCAAAAGGAATGAAAGGTGCAATCGCAAAAGCAGAGGAATTGAATAACGAAATTCCAGGAAGCATTATCCTTGGTCAGTTCGTAAATCCTTCAAATCCTGCAGCACACTTTGAAACTACAGGTCCTGAAATCTGGGAACAGACAGACGGAAAAGTAGACATTTTTGTTGCCGGTGTTGGAACTGGCGGAACTGTAACAGGTGTTGGAAAATATCTAAAGTCAAAAAATCCGAATGTAAAAATCGTTGCTGTTGAACCTGCAGGTTCTCCGGTTCTTACAAAGGGAGTCGCTGGTCCACACAAAATTCAGGGAATCGGTGCGGGCTTTGTACCTGAAACACTTGATACAAAAATCTATGATGAAGTTCTTGCAATTGAAAACGAAGATGCTTTTGAAGAAGGGAGAAACTTTGCCCTTAAAGAAGGTGTTCTTGTTGGAATCTCGAGCGGTGCTGCTTTGAAAGCTGCAAAGATTCTTGCAGAAAGACCTGAGAACAAAGGAAAAACAATTGTTGCTCTTCTTCCTGACAACGGAGATAGATATTTAAGTACTGCTCTATTTAACAAAGAGTAATATGAAATAATTTGCCTTCTCCCCTGGTGTGCTGTCAGTATACCAGGGGTTTTTTCTGCATATAGTAATAGCAGCTGTCTAAAACAGCCCCGATGATCCTGCCTTTGTTAAACAAATCCCTATTTGTGGGAGTAAAATCAACCTCCACATGCTGAGCGGAAGACGCTAGATGTGGGGATATGATTTTAAAAAAAATTATTATGCTTTTACGCTGTTGTAATATAAATCATCAGGGCAAATATCTTGTCCGTCTAACCATTCAATATTAAAGCCATTTGTTTTTACCTGTGAAAAATAAAATTTATCATTCAATTTTCCAAACCATGATCCTTTTATATATGGCTTTACATCAAAAGATTTTTTTTCTCCATTATCAAATTCTAACATGAGTTTATAATCATCTTCTGGAATTACCTTAGTTACTGTTGGTCTTAACATAATGACTCCTACTTCAACGGTTCGATTTTGAAATACTGTTCACCTTCTTCAAGAAGTTTCCAGTCCGCTTTTAATTATACAAAGGAAAATAAAAAATCATCAGCTTCATTACAAAAACTGAAAACTGAGGTAAAAATGGCCAAATAAATACAGAAAATCAATTTTTTCATTTGCAGACTTTACCGATTACATCAATTACTTTTTCAATGCTGATTGGTTTTGAAATATGAGCATCCATTCCAACTTCAAGAGCATGACGGATATCTTCTGCAAAGGCATTTGCTGTTGTTGCAATAATCGGGATAGAAGAAACGTCTTTATCTGGGAGACTGCGGATTTTTTTTGCAGCCGTATAACCGTCCATAACAGGCATCTGAATATCCATGAGAATAACATCAAAATCATCTTTTTTGGATTTACTCATGATTTCAACTGCCTCAGCTCCATTTTCCGCATTATCAACAATAAAGCCCTGTTCTTCAAGAAGAGTTTTTGCAATTTCACAATTTATTGCATTGTCTTCAACAAGAAGAATTTTCTTTCCCGTAAGATTTTGCTCAGTTTCTGTTTCATCATCAAATTCATCAATATCTTTTCTAGCCTTTTTACTTTCACCGGAAACCCTAAAATCAAGAGAAATTGTAACTTCCGTTCCTTCCTTAATTTTACTCGTAATGGAAATCTGTCCGCCCATCATTTCTACAAGACCCTTTACAATCGACATTCCAAGTCCTGTTCCCTGAATTCCGCTTATAGTTGTATTACGTTCTCTTTCAAAAGGAGTAAAAATTTTCGAAATAAACTCATCACTCATTCCGATTCCGTTATCTGAAATCTTAAAATCATAAGAAGCATAGCCGTTTTTTCTTGGGGGAAGCTGAATTATTTTAAGATCAATTTTTCCACCGGCTGGAGTATACTTTATGGAATTGCCAACACAATTTAAAATTATCTGATTCAATTTCAAAATATCACAGAAAACATTTTCATCAACAACACCAATCGATTCAATATTAAGGTGAAGCTTATGAAACTGAATGTCCGCAAAAACAATATTACGAATTTCATGCATCACCTGGAACAAAGAAACTTCTGTTTCATCAAGCTCGATTTTCCCAGATTCAATCCGGCTGATATCAAGAACGTTATTAATTAGATTTAACAGATGAGAACTTGAAGTTTGAATTTTTCCAAGATAATCTTTAACCTTTTCTTTATCCGCAAAATGATTCAGCGCAAGATCCGTGTAACCAACAACGGCATTCATAGGCGTGCGGATATCATGGCTCATGTTGCTCAAGAAAATTGATTTTGCTTTGTTTGCTTTTTCTGCCTGTACAAGTGCATTCTTAAGTGCATCTCTTGTTTCAAATTCTTTTTTCTTTGCTTCTGTAATATTTGCAACCGGACAATAACACATCAAATGCCCGTTTTCGGGATCAATATAAATCAATGGAATAATATTTATGTACCAACCGCTTTTTCTTAAATAAACATCAAAATTCTGCGAACCTGTTTTATCCTCATAAATTTTCCGGATTCCTTCACAACTGAAGCAATTTTTAACTTCATCGCTCAAATATGAAACGTCGTACATTTCAATAAAAGTTTTCCAAACACTGTCATAATCTGCAGGTACTCTATATCCAAGGCGAGTTAAAAGATTTGTACCATTTGGCTTAATCAGATCATCAATTATTTTTCCTTCCGTAATATCAGCTTTTACAATGAACAGGGATTTTTTTTCAATTGCATCACGAAACATAATTTTTTCTGTTTTAAGTTTCTGCTCTGCAATTTCTTTTTCAGTAATATCCTGAATTAAACCGCAATGCTTTATTGTACCATCCGGCATTCTTATACGCTTTCCATAATCCTGAATCCAGATTATTGATCCATTTTTATGAATTACGCGATACTTAACCGAAAAAAAATCTCCTTTTTCATACTGAGCCATTGATGTTTTATTTACTCTTTCACGATCTAGTGGATGAATATTTTTATATGCAGAATTCTCACAGACCTTTACAAATTCTTCACAAGTATAACCTTGAAGTGCAGCAAGAGATTCACTTAAATAAATATATGTGTATTCTTTATCATCATTGTTTACTTTAAGACCAAAAAAAATTCCAGACAAAAGCGAACCCATTCTACGAATAATATCCAGCTCCAGAATATTCTGAAATTTACTTTCTGAAATTAAATGCATCGAAAGCATGTTTGATATAAATTCAAGGAGCTTTATTTTTTGATCATCCGCCCAGTCAAGTCTTGCACTTTTAAAATCATCAATGCCAATTAAAGCACATAAACTTCCTTTATAATAAATTCCATGCTGAATAAATGCTTTAATTCCCTGCTTTTCAATATAATCTTTCTGCGCAATATTTAAATCATTTATGTCAGGGCAAACAAGTTTTTTGTCATTCTTAAAAAATCCGCTGTATGTAAATTCAATAATTTTTTTATTCTGCTGATTCCTAATTTCTGAATTATGTTTTGGAGTACTCCATTCAAAAGTTTTAACATAGTGTGTAGAATCTGTAAGTTCAAAAATATATGCGTGACTTGCATCAAAAACATCTGCAACAAGTTCAAGAATTGCATTTACTTTTTCTGAGAGATTATTAGATCCGTTAAGAATTTCCGATACAGAAAAAAATACTTCTTTATTAAATTCACCCCGATTCATACCAACTATTTTAACACGCTTTTTTCAATTCTAAAGCAACCATATTTCCCGCAAAATCTGTATTTCTTCTTGACATATTCTAAAACTATGTCAAAATAAACTTGTAATAAATATTAAGGTAAATATTGAGTTTTATAGAAAGTTCAAAAATCAATGGAAGCGGGAGAACAGAATGAAAAAAATTCTGCACAAGCGTAGCGCGGAAGCCTTTTTTCAGGATGGGCTCCCGCTGGGAATTGATTTTTGAATATTTATTTTTTGAACTCAACATTCGACCTATTAAATTATTTATGGGGGTATATTTTTTATGAAAAATTATTTTGATCTTTCAGGACAGGTTGCAATTGTAACCGGAGCTTCAGGCGGACTTGGCGTTCAAATGGCAAAAGCACTTGCAAATCAGGGAGCAAAAATTGTAGTTCTTGCACGCCGCAAGGATAAGATTGAAGAAGTTGCAAAAGAAATTGCTGACACATATAAAGTTGAAACACTTGCAATTCAGTGTGACATAACAGACACAACAAACGTTGATAAAGCAGTTGATGAAGTAATCGCAAAATTCAAAAAGATTGATATCGTAATCAACAACGCTGGAACCGGTGCAGTTGCTCCTGCAGAAGATATTACAGACGAACAGTTTGAACACGAAATGAACATCGACCTTTTCGGAACATTTAAAGTTGCACGTGCCGCTGCAAAAAAATCAATGATTCCAAACAAATACGGAAGAATCATCAACATCGCTTCAATGTATGGTCTTGTTGGAAACAAAATCTGCGGATCTTCTCCTTACCACGCAGCAAAAGGCGGAGTTGTAAATCTTACACGCGCACTTGCCGCAGAATGGGGAAAATACGGAATTACAGTAAACGCAATTTGCCCAGGATATTTCTACACACCGCTTACAAAAGAAACTTTGGACAGCGAATTCTTCCAGCAGAATGCAAAAACAATGATCCCAGAAGAACGCTATGGAAATGAAGGCGAACTCGACACAGCTGCAATCTTCCTTGCTTCCCCTGCATCAAGTTACGTAACAGGCGTCCTGCTCCCTGTAGACGGTGGCTACACCTGTATGTAAGGATATTATCGAAAGTTTGTTACTTTTGATAATACCTTTCAAGAACCTCATTTCATTGCGGTTCTTGTGATTTATTCGGAAACCTTTCAAAAGTCCGTCTGGATTTTTGAAAGGTTCATAAAGCGTGACAAAGAAACAACTTAAATTGACGCGAGGGAGTATTGAGTGAGGCGAAAATATTCTGTTTGTTGTTGTCGCGAAGCGACAAAGTAAATAATTACTTTACAACAAACAGCATATAGCGCTATATAGCGCGGTTTCGTCATACTCAAGACGACCGGAAGTCAATTTAAGTATATTTTTAATAATGCCGATAATTAATTCATGAAGAAATTTATTATCGGCTTTTTTATTACATTGTGCACACTGCCAGCATTTTCACTTGAAACTTACAAAGCAAAAGCAACATGCTCATACTACGCAGAAAAATTCCACGGAAAAAAAACCGCAAACGGTGAACGCTTCAATATGTACGATTTAACCTGCGCTCATAAATCTCTACCGTTCAATACAGTCTTAAAAATCACAAATCTTGCAAATGGAAAATCTGTAAATGTTCGTGTAAATGACAGAGGCCCTTTTGTTGCAGGCCGTGAAGTTGATCTTTCAAAAGGAGCAGCCGTTAAACTTGATATGATTAAAACTGGAACTGCCAACTGCAAAATCGAAATTGTAAAAATGGGAGCCAATACAAAACAAAGTGCAATCTCTGCGGCAAAGGCTCAAAAAATTCCGCTCACACCTTCAAAAGGAAGTGCTGCATCCCAGGCAAAAATTTCAGTTAAAGCAAATGAACTTTACGACATTCAGCTTGCATCTTTCAGTGAAAAAGAAAATGCAGCAGAGTTCGCGAAGAGCCTCATGAAGGAAGATTTCAAAAATGTCGTTATTCAAAAAACAAGTTCAACAAACCGCGTGGCAATCCGTCAGGTTTATGGAAAAGATGTGCCTGCAATCGTAAAAAAATTAAAAGCAAAAGGCCACACAAATTACGTGATTAAAAAAAGATAATTGGAACGAGCTCCATCAAAGAGCCCGCTTTCCGCTCCAATGTGCTCGCTTCGCTGCGCGCATTCCGCTGCAATCGGGGTTAGGCGTTTCCTGTAATCAGCAGACGCCGCCCGACCCGCTTACTTCTGCAAATTTTTAAAATTCATGATTTCATCAATACTTGCAATACATGCATTTCTGAAACCATTTCTTTCAAGGGCAGCTACTCCGCGAATTGTAGTTCCGTTTGGAGAACATACTGCATCCTTTAAAACTCCCGGATGCTCTCCTGTCTTCTGCTGAAGTTTTGCGCTTCCCACAAGAGTCTGACTCACAATACGATATGCTGTTGAACGTGCAATTCCATATTTAACTGCTGCATCTGCATATGCTTCCATCATCAGATCAACAAAAGCTGGACCACATCCACTTACTGCACCACCGATTCCCATGAGGTTTGTCGGAAGTTCTTCAACAATTCCAAGCGATTCAAAAAGATTTTTAATTTCTGCAAGCTCTTCTGCTTTTAGAGAATTTGTTTTTTCAAAAAGCATTACGCCTTCACCAACAAGAGCTGGTGTGTTCGGCATGATGCACTGAATTCTTGTTTCTGTTCCAAGAAGATCTGCAAATGTCTGATGAACCCAGCCTGCAGCAACAGAAATTAGAGCCTTTCCTTTAAGTTCATTTTTTATCTGAGAAATTACATCTGCAATCTGATAAGGTTTACATGCAAAAATAATCGTGTCGCAATCCGCAACCATTTTCTTAATATCAGCACATGGAACAAATCCAACTTTTGCAGCATTAGCCTTAAGCTTCTCCTGATTCGGTGCAAATGCCATGATATTTTCTTTTGCAACTTTTCCGCTGTTAATAAATCCACCCGCAATCGCAAGTGCCATATTTCCCATTCCAACAAATCCGATTTTATTCATCTTTATCCTCAGTTTTTTTTATTACAGAATACGCATCTGCAGATTATGTTTCAAGCAGTTTTTTTTAAAATAAAACGCAGAAATCAATTCCCAGCGGGGTTCCATTTATTTCTGTTCTTCATTCTAAAAACTTAAAACATAATCTACCAGCCTCTTTCTACGAATGCATATTCACCGCTTACAAGTGGAATTTCTTTTGCTTCAATTCCGCTGATTTCAACATACGTGCGCTGTTCCATGTATTGAATCAATCTGTCGATTTTTTCTTCCGTGCCCTGAACTTCCATTTCTACTGTGCCGTCATAAAGATTCTGGATCCAGCCTTTTAATCCGACTGAATTTGCAAAATTTTTACTGTGCCACCTGAATCCAACGCCCTGCACACGGCCTGAAAAAATTATGTGTTTCCGTACAATTTCTGACATTTTTTCTACACATTCCCTTTAAATAGGTATATCATAAAATAAAAAAAGAGGAATGGCAAAATGAATGAACTTTTAAAACAATCATATGATGCAGCAACTGAAATGATTAAAAAGTCAGCTCTGGAAAAAAATCAGATTCTTGTTGTCGGATGTTCAAGCAGTGAAGTCTGCGGTGCAACAATCGGAAAAGATTCAAATCTTGAAGCCGCTGAAAATGTCTTTGCGGGAATTTACAAAGCTTGCAAAAAGAACGGCATCTATCTTGCATGTCAGTGCTGTGAACATTTAAACCGTGCAATCATCATTGAAAAAGAAGCCGCAGAAAAATACAACCTTGAAATTGTAAACGTCGTTCCACAGCCAAAAGCAGGCGGCTCATTTGCAACAACAGCTTACAAGACTTTTAAAAATCCTGTTGCTGTTGAAAAAATTAAAGCACATGCCGGAATGGACATTGGTGACACGCTGATTGGAATGCATTTAAAAGATGTAGCCGTTCCTTTAAGACTTGAAATTAAATCGATTGGAAAAGCTCATCTTGTATGCGCAAGAACACGCCCAAAATTCATAGGCGGCTCCCGCGCAGTTTATGATGAAACAAAAATGTAAAAAAATCCCGCAAATCGTAATGAAGTGCGGGTGTAAAAAATCAATCTAAAATCTTATCCCATGATTGCGTGGAACAATGCTTTGTCATCAGCAATAAAAAGTGTGCCTTTCTGTGTGCCGTCTGCTAAATGTGTAATGGCATTTTCTTTTCCGCCGTTTGCAAGAAGAAGAGGGATGCCGCATTTTGTTGTTTTTGCTGCAGCTTCAATTTTTGTTGCAATTCCACCGGTTCCAAAAGAATTTGTAGATCCGATTTTAATCTGCTTCAAAAGTTCTTCAATATTATCAACAGATTCAATCAGCTTTGCATCCGGATTTGTTTTCGGATTATCTGTATAAATTCCGTCTATATCACTGAACAGAATCAAAAGGTCTGCACTCCACAAGTTTGCTGTAAGTGCACTAAGATTATCATTGTCGCCGATGAAAAATTCATCTGTTGCAATACTATCGTTTTCGTTAATGATTGGAATTACATTTTCATCAACAAGAGTAAAAAGTGTGTTGCGGATATTCAGCGTTCTGTGCTTATCTTCAAAATCGTCCTTTGTCAAAAGAAGCTGTGCAACATGAAGACTTTCTTTTTTAAATGCGCATCTCCATTTATGCATAAGTTCAACCTGACCAATTGAAGCAAGTGCCTGTCTGTAATGAATGTCGCCTTTGTGAGCCCAGCCCTCAATCGTTGAAAGACCCGCAACCTGAGCACCGGAAGAAACAACGATCAGCTGCTTTCCCTGCTTCATAAGAGCACCACATTCAGACGCAAATTTTTCCATGAACTCTACGTTGATTGTTCCGTCTTTTTTTGCAAGTGTATTGCTTCCGATTTTTATAACGATTTTTTTTGCACTTTTTATTGTTTCCTGAATAGTCATTTATCTTACCTGTCCGTTTCCGTCAATCAAAAATTTTGTAGTTGTCAAAGCCTCAGCTCCCATTGGTCCGCGTGCATGAAGCTTCTGTGTACTGATTCCAAGTTCTGCACCAAATCCAAACATTCCGCCGTCTGTAAATCTTGTTGAAGCATTTACGTAAACACAGGCTGCATCAACCTTAAGCTGGAACTTCTGAGCATTTGTGCGGCTGTCTGTAACAATACATTCACTGTGCTTTGTGTTATGCGAATTGATATAAGCAATTGCTTCATCAACATTTTCTACAGTTTTTACAGCACAGATATAGTCAAGGAATTCAAATCCAAAATCTTCAGGTTCTGCTTTTTTAAGCTTATCCTTTGCAATCGATGTTTTGCTCAAAATTGAATATGATTCTTCATCTGCCCTAAGCTCAACTCTGTCTGCAAATTTTGCAACAAGCTTTGGCAAAAAATCAGAAGCAATTTTTTTATTCACAACGATTGTCTCAAGTGCGTTACAAACTCCAGGGCGCTGAATCTTTCCGTTTTCTGCAATGTTACATGCCATTTCAAGATCTGCACTTTCATCAACATAAAGATGACAAACACCGTCTCCGGTCTGAATTACAGGAACCTTTGCATTTTGAACAACGTGATTTATAAGATTTGCTGAACCTCGTGGAAGTGCAACATCAATCTTTCCAACCGCAGTAAGGATTTCATCAACTTCATTGCGATCACCGCTTCTACACAAATAAATAGAAGAAACTACACCGTCTTTTCCCGCAGCCTCAAGTCCTTCTTTAATTGCATCAACAATTGCTTTGTTTGAATTAAGCGCACTTGAAGATCCGCGAAGAAGAATTGAATTTCCACTTTTATAAGCAAGAGCAAAAGCATCAACAGTTACATTCGGTCGACTTTCGTAAATAATTGCAACAACACCAAGCGGAACTCTTACCTGACGAATCTGAACTCCATTTGGAATTTTCCATCCGCCAGTTTCTTTTCCAACAGGATCTGTCTGCTGAATTACAATATTGATTCCGTCAATAAGACCTTTGAATTTTTTCTCATCAAGTGAAAGACGATCAACAAGAGATTCCTTTGTTCCCTTAGCACGTGCATCTGCAACATCAAGCGCATTTGCTTTCATAATTACATCTTTGTTTTTTAAGATGGCTGCAGCAACACATTCAAGTGCATGATTTTTTTGTGCCTCTGTATGCGACGCAAGTTCCTCAGAACCACGACGAAGTTCATCACAAACCGAATTCAAATCCATAAGAGCACCTCTTGTTTTTTATATTGATTTAATAATTTGCCAGAAAATACATGCCGAGTAAAATTGCAATTCTGCATTTTGTATCTTCCCAATCTGATTCACGTGGAAGGCTTGAAACATACCACCAGAAAATTCCAAATTCAGGATCGATACGAAGGGCATAATCTAAGAAATCTTTTGCTTTAGACTGATTGCCGAACATAAGGTAAACAACATCATCAAGTATGCTGAAAAAGAGCGAATATGAAATTGTATAAAACTGAGCATCAAACTGCTTGCTGAATTCTTCAAGCTGATAAAGAACCTGAGCCTTAAGTGCTTCATCTGATTTTTCAACCCATGTTTTCTGAATTAAAAGAATAAGATTTTTATTGAAGCTTTCTACAAGTTTTTTTTCTTCTTCAGATTTTGATTCACTGATTTTCTTAAACTCTTTATCCCCGCCAAAAATTCCCGCAATCTGAATGCAGGCTTTCTTTGCATCATCTTCGTTATTGCACTCTAAAAAATTCTCAAGAGCTTTAACAATTTTTTTATCCACGAATTCTGTTATTAAATCACCCATGTTCAAATAATAAATTTAATAAGAATAAAATTCAATCAGTATGCTGTATTTTAAGGGTTTGTATTTAATTTTGATGCATTTTTTTATTGACATCTGAAATAAAAGGATTTACTATTAGATAAGCTTATTAAGCTGATAAAACTCTCTCCTTTAGTTCGGGAAACCGGACATAGAGACTCTGGCAGTTAGTCAGGGTCTCTATTTTTTTTACCCTTTTAATTCTTTTAGAAGAGCTTCACAACCTTCAAGAACATCATCAAAAGTCTGATCAAAATTTCCTGTATACCATGGATCTGCAATGTCGCGAGAAGAACCTGCATGCTCAAGAAGAAGCGAAACTTTATTCTCTGGATCGCTGCCGATTATACGCATGATGTTTCTGTAATTCATTCCATCCATCCCGATTATCATGTCGTATTTTTCGTAATCGCTTTTTTTCATCTGCTGAGCGTAATGACGTAAAACCGGAATTCCTTCCTGACGCAATTTTTCAACAGTTCCATAATGAGGCCCGTTTCCGATTTCTTCTGTACTTGTTGCCATTGAATCAATTAAAAAATCATTTTCAAGTCCTGATTGTTTTACAAGATGCTTCATGATAAATTCAGCCATTGTTGAGCGGCAGATATTTCCGTGACAGATAAAGAGTATTTTATGCATTTTATTTTTCCTTTTAATCAAGAATAGTAATTTCTACGCGGCGATTCTTTGCTTTTCCTTCAGGTGTTTTGTTATCTGCTACAGGCTTTGTTCCGCCGTGACCCTTGCAGATAAATTTATCTTTTGACACTCCGCATTTCACAAGAGCATCTTTTATCGCATTAGCTCTTTCAACAGAAAGCTGCTGTTCGCCTTTTACATTTCCTGTGCTTGCAGTATGTCCTTCAACAAGAATCATCTGATCCTTTGCCTGCTTGAGTACTTCTGCAATTTTTGCAATGCGCTCATTTTCACCGGGCAAAAGTTCTGAACTGTCTGCCTTAAATTTTAAATTTTCAATTGTAAGCATGATTCCCGCATCAGTTTCTTTTACAGTGATTTCATTCTTTTTTGTGCCAGATTTATTCGTGGTTTCAACCGCAGTTTTAATTTCAGTTTTTGTCTGCTTTTTTGAAGTTGTCAGACTTGATGATTTTCCTGCTGACGATGAAGCTCCATTAGAATTTACACCAGAGTTTTTTCCTGCAGATGAAGATTTTTTATTTACAGAATTTTTATTCACCGATGCAACATGAGGTTTATCTGTTGATGATGAAGATGTTGAAGCTGCTGAAGATGTTGACGAAATTTCTTTATCCAGTTGCTTTTTTATATCATCAGAAATTTCTAAATCTTTTATTTCATTTAAAGGTTTCTGAGAATATGAATCCTCACCAATTTTATTATCAGCAATTCTGTTGATTGACGGATAAAGCTTTGTTCTGTCAAAAGCCGGCGGATATTCAGTGAACAAAGAAATAGTTCCTTTAAATGCAACTTTTGTTCCGTCATTATATTCAAAAGTTTCATCAACACTGTCGCGGACAACAAGAGCATTCCCCGTTTTCTTACTCACATACATCGTTGCCTTGTGACTTCCATGTGCCGACTTCATATTTCTGTCGCCGCCAAAATCCCAGTAGGAAATTCCATACCGGGTTGCCCATTCTGCGGAAAAAACAAAAACCTCTTCACCACGATACTGCTCATCACGAAGATAAGTATATTCAACCTGAATAGGCATTTTTGTAAAAACATTAGAATTTAAAGGATCAACAGTGCGCTCTGCTTTTGCCTGCCACTTATCACCCTTTTTTATTTTCTGCCCCGGAAATGTCGGAAAACTCCTGAAAGTTGGATAGCCGTTATCTTCTATCATTACAAGTTCACCGCTCGAAGTAATTTTAAATTTTGAACTTATTGCATCATTGAGCACGGTTCCAACACTCTGCATTTTATGAACGGTATCTTCCGCCACATAAAAATAGCCTTCATATTTTCTGTCTGAATTTTCGCGAGTCTGAGTAATGTATGATTTAACTTCCCTGCTCGTAAGCCCGGTATATTTTCCATTATCATAGCGGCGCAAATCAGTTCTTTCTATATAAACATAATTTCCATTGCCATTATATTTAACCTGCTCCTGAGAATATGCAGAAAAAACTAAAACTGCAACAAATAAAAATCTAAAAATCTTCATATATTAATTATCGACTTTTTCCGATAATATTTAATGAAGTAATTTGAAGTATGAATATCAATGTTTTAGAAAAGTTTCATAAATCAATGGAAGCGGAAATTAAGATCGAAAAAAATTCTGCACATTCGGCGTAGCATGTGCGTATGGCGAACCGTAGGGCATAGCGCGGAACTCACAGCGAAGCTTCAAGTGAGCCTTTTTTCGAGATTGATT
>AUXO011670642.1_pt1 | contig 15815 bp, 14 predicted proteins | sample 768731 | NCBI WGS metagenome assembly AUXO01 (sample SAMN02715735, study PRJNA202380) | gut metagenome | biome: sheep rumen | host: Ovis aries | place: New Zealand: Palmerston North
TCTGAAGCTGCTACAGGTAATACTATTGAAAAAGAAGTAGAGACAGAAGAGGTTGCAACTGAAGATGCTTCTACAGAAGCTTCTAGTGAAGAAGTTACTGATTCTGTTGCTGAAGCTACTACAGAAGTTGTTGAGGTTGTTACACCTGTAGCAACAAGTGAAGCTACTGAGGCTGTTACAGAGGTTGTTTCTGGTGAAGTTAATCCTGCTGTTACACCTGTACCTAAGAATTCTTCTCTTATGTCAAAGTTTCCTGTAATTGACTATCCTGCAAACGGTACTGGAAGAGGTCCTGGAGCTAATTTCAGAAAAGGTCACGATTATGAAAATCACGAAGTTGCTGGTGGAAAAGTTCTTGGTGAACTTAACTGGTGGGAACTTACTACTTGGACAGCATCTAATGGTGTAGTTCTTAAGGTTCTTCCTGCTGACCAAGGTTTTCCTAATGGTGCTCCTATTATTGATGGATGCGGACTTGATAATGTACCTGGAAGTGATTTCCTTCTTGCTGTTGCTGAATGTCTTGGAACTGGTGGATATTGGGGTGAAGGAACTGATATGAGCTATCAGATGACAGTTGTTCCTGTTTCTCAGATTCCTGCAGCTTCTGCAAAGAGAACAAGTATTGATGTTAATGATGCTACACTTCTTGGATATAAGGCTAATTATGAAAGCATTATGAATAATGATGGAGCTATAAATGGTGACCTTCTTATTACTTCTAATAGCGTAGCTCATCGTGCTCTTGATGGTGGTGATATTTGGGTTATTTCTTATGATTCTGGTATGGGTGCTTGGAAAGTAAGAATTAATTCTTCTTCTGCTTATCAGTATACTTGGGATGGAATTAAGAATATCTTAAAGTATGTAAATCCTGATGGTGAGGCACTATATAATCTTATTTATGAGGACTTCTATACTGGAAGATTAGATGTAATTCCTAACTTCGATGAATGGTATCCTTATGGAAGCAACTATATTTATGTACCTGATAATACTAATATGGGATACGCAATGTATTACATTAAGTAATTGTAAAACTAAATATTGATAGAAATTATGATTTTTTTAGCTTTACTGTAACTTCTAACTTATGATTCCGTACGTATCGTACAGAAAGATAAAAAAATGAAAAATGAAAAAATTTAAATAGACTCTTGTTACCCTATATGGATAATTAAGAGTCTATTTTTTTTGTCATTTTTATAGCCTAATACTCTTTTATTATTCTTCTCATAATTACCAACAATCTTTTATAAGCTTTATGAAAAATACTTAGAGTCAATAAAAAAGAGCCACACTTAATGGCTCAAAAAGTTTCTTTCCAGTACTTACTGATATTTGTTATACTTAAAGGTAATTACTGGAGGAAATATAAATGATAAGTGATATAACAAAAGTACAAACTATCCTTAATGAATTAGAAATCGTAACAAATGAAGGAATAGTGATTGATGAAAATGGAGTAAGCTTTTCCTTCGATTTTAGTCCATATGACGAGTTTGGGAAAAACAAAAATAATGCTCTAATATCTGCTCTCGAAGAATACTCAAGATTTGACTTGGATACATATATAGAAACATATCCCCTAGACATAAATAAGACATTTACTATTACAGTTAGTAATAAAAAGGTCAGTGTAGATTCCTTTACGAAAAATAGGTTCCTTTTAGACTATATTCAATCAATATTCCAAAGATTATTTCAAGAACTAAACATTATATAATTTAGCCCATTCATATAACTCTGGATTTAGAAGAGTGTAACTTGTAATAAACATATTAAGCTTTTTATCATTGTCTGCAGCAATAAATCTATTAATAAAATCTAGTTCGCTTTTTAAAGCCTCATTTTTTGTATAATTTTTTGACTTAATTAGCTTTTTATGAATAAACAAAAGCGACTCCTCATCCCATTCATCACCTACAGTAAGTGGGAAAGGAAATGCTATTATTAAACTCCTTACATTTGGAGATTTAGTTATTATATCCTTTATAATGATGCTATCTAAATCCTGCTTCATAAATTATTCTCCTTTTACTCTTGTGTTTGTATATTAAGTGATTATTACTTGAATTACAGTTCTTTGGGTGCTTGATAAGGTTTAGAAATTTTTCATTTTCCCTTTTAGCTATAGGTAAAAAATACTTAAAGTCAATAAAAAAGAGCCTATTACTGGCTCATAAAGTTTCTTCCCAATACTTACTGATATTTGTTATACTTAAAGGTAATTACTGGAGGAAATAAAAAATGGCTAAAACTCAACTTATTAAAATATATGAAAATGCTGGAATAACTGAAATTATAGACACTGACGATAATAGTCTGGAATTTATTTTCAATATTTATGATGCTGTTTTTATCCACAAAAATTCAGCCTTTCTCGAAGCAATTATAAAGACTGGATATCCGTTAGACACATTTATTGATTATATTAAGGAATTTCATAAAGATTATAACCTTAATAGACCTTTTATATACCATATTAATGATAAAGGCTATTGCAGTATTGAAATAGTTCCAGAAAACAATATTCAAGAAACTCTTTGTGAAAGGCAACTTAGAGGATTTATGGAAAGTATTCAAAAGCTGGAAAGGTAAAATAAAACCAAAATGTCCTAAGTTTATCAGCTCCAGATTTATTATTGAAGTCATTTATTAATGTGTTTACATCAGGGATATGTTTATGTCCGTGACCCTCACCGCAAGTACTGTATTTAATTAAAAAAGGGATGTTCCAATCTGATTGACAAAAAATACGTTTTCTATTATCTTCGTCAAAAACACTTATCTCACAATTACAAAACACTGATATTGGAAGGTCAGCAACAATTTCCAAAAGTTTTTTCCTGTAGGGTTTATTTGATGGGTCTTCAATTATTGCAATTATACGAGGGTTTTGTAAATCTTGTCTCATACGAATTAACTCCTTTTAGTTTTGCTTGTATATTATGTGAAAAGCATTTGAATTACAGTATTTTTGTTGTTTGAGATAGCTTAGAAAATTTCTAAAGTCAATAAAAAAGAGCCAATTACTGGCTCAAAAGTTTTTTCTTTACTCATTTTATCATTCTTGGTATACTGCTAAAAACAGAAGGGATATTAATTTAAAATGTCTTCTCCAGTTAAATCCTTCATAAATTCAATCCATACTTTATTCCCTTTTCGGCTTTTACAACCAGTTGCAATACCAAAAATTTTGGCAGCATTTTTTTCAGCACTAGCACAAGACAAAAAATGCTCCAAAATTACCCATTCAGGATAATCTTCGTGTCCTGATTTAATATATGATATAAAACTGTCAAAATTCTTAGCATCATCCATCATATCTTCAAAAAAAGCTTTGTTGTTGCAAAAAGGATAGCTTGTCTTAAAAAGTCTTATTAGGTATTCTTCATTCCAACATTCTTTCCCAAAACTATCAGTTATTACAATGGGAGATGAAAAAGCTGAAATTGCTTCAAGTAAGGTTTCCCTTTTGTATTTAGTTTTTCGATTTATTAAAAAGTTATCAAGTGCATCTTGCACGAGATTACTGCTCAAATCCTGTCTCATATATAAAATGTCCTTTCATAATTTGCTATATATTACAAAAAGTATTTTTTTATATTAAAAAATACAGTTTAAAAACCATATCCTTCATATTTACTCTATTTTTTGTTCCTGTTATGATTGAAGAGTGGAGGAAAATGGAAATGACGAAAAATGAGATTATAAACTTGTTTGCAGAATATGGTATTTATGATGTTTGTTATATTGACAGCATCAAACCATTAGATATAACATTTGATATCAATATTTATAACTTTATCACGGAATCTCAAGATATTATTGCTAAAAAACTATCGTCAAATACAGATTTTGATGCGTATTTAATTGCGTCTCTAAAACTTCCTAAAGACATTTATAGTTTTAGGTACCAAAATCAAATTCTTGATTTTATTAACGAATTTAAGAAAACTGAAGATGAGATTAAATTATTTGAGTATCTGCAAACAGTTTTAAACTGCATAAACTCAGATTATTGTTTAAGAATTTAACAAGTAGCGAGCAAGAAATCCCCCACCTCTAAACGAAAGCATAGGTGGTGGGATGAATTGCGTTTTACACGACATTTCTTATATATTGCCAATTATTGTTATGAGAAATTAGTCTCAAATTAGAAATACTAACTTGCTTATAAGATTTATCTGGTAATGTAATATATGTGTCATTAACATCTTTTATATATGCACCACCAGAAGTAAATCCAGTTATATAACCAATCTGACCTAATACAGAAACCTTATCATTAAGCCAAAAGCCTTTGTAGTATGGTGTATTTTTACTGTTACGTTTCTGTGTACGATTAGGCTCTTTACGCCCTTTACGAGCAGTTGCTTCGTGCAAGGAACGCTTTTTCTTACGAAATTGTCTTATTAGTAACCATTCATTAGGGTTTTCTTTTATAGCTTCAATACCACTTATGATAATAGCATCATTGTAATGAGTTTTCTCTAAACCAATATTCTTACGTTTGGGTGTAGTTTCTGAGCCATAAGCGATTACTGCATAGGGGTATTTCGTAAAAATCCTTTTACGCAGCGTATTCATAAATGGCGGTTCTTTGTACTGTTTTACTTTTTTATGTTCTTCCTGCCATTTGTAGAGAATTCCACCTTTTTTATGATTTGCAGATGTATGACAATCTGTACATACTGTAATAAGATTATCTACTCTGTCTGTACCGCCACTACTGCGATAAATGATATGGTGTGTTTGCAAAATTTTATCTTTAGACTTGCCACATACCTGACAAGTATAGTTATCTCTTGCAAAAACAAAGTATCTTTCGTCAAAGAAACCATAAGTCTGACCATATTGATAATCTACACCATTAATGTCAGGATTTATCATTTTTGCAGTATCGAATTTACCAACTTCAATATGTAACACAGGGGTCGGCACTAATGCAGAAAACTTATCTATCCACGCAAAAGTATGATTAATTCTGTTCTGTAAACTTGGTAGAAGCCATTTATCTGTGCGTTTACGATTAAGAAAACGTGACTTACGATATCTACATTTACGATTTCTACGACTTCTGCGATAAATACGTTTGGAATCAAGGTTAGAGCTAATATCCTGCCTTAATTCTATTTCTGCCTTAAACAAGACCTTATCTTTTGATGTTACAGCAAGTCCTATATGTTTAGAACCTGTATCTACTCCTATATGACAATCTTGTTTTGTTTCTCCTGTAGCGTAAGTTAGCTGAATGGTAAAAGGATTGTATTTGTTAATTACTGCCTTTCCTTCTTTTAAAAGTATTTGAGCTTTTCTTTGACTGCAAGGCATTAGTGGTTTACCTCGCATATTGAGTACAAGCACTCTGTTTCCTTGTTGCATAATTATTTCCTTTAATGCCTACTCGCAAGTGGCATTCCTTTCTTATGAAAGTTTGTTTCCCTTCGCCAATGTTGTAAATGCTTGTCGTATTCGAACATATCAGGTTGACCGTTCCTACCTCACAGAACTTTTACAGAGCCTGCACAGTTGCTATGGACTAGGGAATCATCCATAGGTGTGATAACACAAACAACGTAGTTCTCTAAGAACTTAGGCTAGTCAATATGAGCTTCTACAAGCTCCGACTTCAAACGCAAAGCGTTAAGTCGGGGTTATTGACAGACCAAGTTTCTTCTTTCTCCAAGGTGAAAGTATTGGCTCATTAGATGGATAATGCCATTTTCTTAGTGTTCCTTTAGGAAAAAAATAATCAACATCATCATATTTAGAAGTTGGAATTCCACACTTTCCTTTATTTTGTCCATCAAGCATAGTATAAATAATTCCTATTTTTTCCTCATTATCTATCTTAGACCAAGGTCTCATTTCTTGGTCAATAAACGTTCCAAAATAACATTCATAAGGCATAATCCAATATCTACCTAATTGATTCATTTTTTCCAAAACATCCATATCCCAGGTCCTATCAATCTTTCGATTCCCATTAGAATCGATACGTGTCGATTTGGGAATAAATAGTGATTCTGGATATTTCTCAAGAAAAGATATAAATGAATCCTTATTTGTTGTTGACATATTTTTCATTCCCTCTATTATACGAAGGTCTTGCAAATCCTGTTTCATAAAATTAACTCCTTTTTACTTTATAACTGTATAGTATTTGAAAAGTATCTAAATTACAGTACTTTTGTTGTTTGAGATAGCTTTTTGTTTGTGGGATTTATTGGAGAAAAATGAAAGAAAAAAGTCCCTCTTCGGTGGGGAAGGGGGACTTTTGAGTTTTAATATAAAAAATTGTATTTTATTAATTCATATTTTGAGCCTTCAATTTTTTTGAAGGTAGCGTATATTTTTTGTTTGTATTTTCTACCTGTTATGGGTTTTAAATCCAGAATCCAAATCACTTGTATTTCTTCATTGTCTAATTCGTAATCTCTTAAGTCAAGATTGCTGTCTAATATGTTCCTATCTCTATCTAGAGTAAAAATAGTTTTATGTGGGACTCCATTATGTACTTCTCTACCATTAATCACTTTTGTTACATTTAATAAATATACATTGACATTACCTTTTAGACTAAAATGAATAGGTTTTTTCAAGTCATAAAGATTTTTGTACATATTTGAATAAATATCAGTAAGTTCTTGATTGTTAATACAGTGTGTTGGATAGTTAGTTTCAGTTATATCAAAATAGCCTTCTTTATTTTTACCAACTTTATTATAAATAAGCTCAACAACTGGAATACCACCAAAAAAAGTGAATAAATCATACAATTTTATCATTATCTATGTCCTCCTTTGATATTTTTTATAATATACTTTATACAAATAATGTCATTTTTATTCACACAAAATCCAGTATTTTCAAGGCTTTAAGACGCTTACTTCTAGGAAATAATTTATAACTTTTTATTGGAAATAAAAAAGGAACAACACTTTTGGTGTCATTCCTTAGAACAGGTGTTATGAATTATTTTCTTCATCTTCTTCATAAAAATCTGGAGATGATACTATTTTCTTTTGTTCCTGATTAACTTTGTTTTTTACCTCAGGAATATTGGACACTTCATTAACTATGTATTGGAAATTTTCTAAAGTATCTTTTTCTCTGTCTTTTACTATATCATCGTAATTAATTCCTAGAAGATTACATAATTCTTTTCCAGTGATTACTTCATCTTCAGTAAATTTCTTCTTAAATCCTGCAACAATCTTTTTCTTGTCATCCTGATTGAAGCAACAAATATAATATTTTGCTCTAAAAGGAACAAGAGATGAGATATGAGTTGCAAATTCTTTTAGATGTTCTTTCTCACTTACTGATTTTTTAGTATCAAAATTGTCTCCATCTTTAAGTTCAATTACATAACACATTCCTGGATGAGCAACTTTAATAATTAGAAAGTCAGGTTCGTGTTCTTTAAGTTTATATTTACTGTCTGATATAACTTTTTTTGGGCAAAGGTAAGAACCTTCCTCTATTTTTCCCTCATCATATTCATCAATAAACTTATCAAGGTTTTCTATGCATTTAGCATTTTTAGTAATAAGTTTTTCTAGTTCGGAACCTGCAGATATTACTGTTGATTGTGCTTTAACAAATATATCTGAAAGCTTTTCATTACCAATAATTCTTAAATATCCTCCACTGGAGCTTTTAGGATTTGAATCTTTAATCTTCGCCATACTCTATATCTCCTCCGACAAAAGTTCTATTTCCGATTGCTTTTGTTGCAGTAAATACAGAATATCCACCTGATGCTGGGTCCAAAATTGTGTCTCCTTCCTTAGATGTAGCAAGAATGAGCTGTTTTTGCAACTCTATAGGTTTTGAATGTGGATGATTTTTCTCAACTTTTTCGCTCCATACATCTGGAATATTATGTATTGTCCAGCAAGCTTTAGCTTTTATTGGACTTTTTTGAAATACAATGAGGTATTCTGATTTTCTTCTTGTTCTATACCCCATACCGATACGTTCTTTATCCCAAGTAATCATATCTACGAGATTAAAATCTGTATCTGTAAACCAATCAAGTACACCAGTACAAAGGTGATATTTATCTACCCATAAAAACAAATGTCCTGAAGGCTTTACTACTCTATTAATTTCTGTGATAAACTTTTTAATAGTTTCTTCATCCATTTGTGTAAGCTCACTTCTTGCTTTTCCTCTGCTGGCTCCTTCATTTCCATAACTAAGCTTATCGAGTACACCTCTATACTGTGGGTCAAAAAAGGCTGTAGTAATTACTTCATCGTTAATATCAGCAAGAAGTTTAAGACCATCTGCTTTGTTTTTCTTGTCGGTGGCAAATAAAGAACCATCCTTTAATATTTCCATAAAAAAATCCCTTCCAACTCAGCATTCACTGAAAGGAAGGGATACTTATTTAGTTCTCAGGTGTAAGTTTTCTATATCTAATCACTATTATTCTTTTCTAAAGAAAAGAATAATTCATATGAATTATTCTTTTCTAAAGAAAAGAATAATTCATATGAATTACCGAGTTATTATTATTTATTTCCCTTACTTAGGGATTTTAAATAATATGGTTTTGGGATGATTTATATAAGACTTTTAGTGCTATAAATCATAAAACTGGTAGAATATGTTTCATTTTTCCATTATAATTACATTTCTTTAATTATTCTCATATCTTTCTAAGGTATAAATCACTATTTTTCCTTTATTGGTCCAACATTTTACTGAAAATAAAAAAATATAGTGTAAGCTTTTTATATAAAAGTTTTAATTTTAGAGGTAAATCACTTTTAGAGTGTTTTTGTTTATAAAGTTTGTTACCAATAAATATAATATATAAGATAATTTACGCTCAGATTTTGAGCTTTATTTTAATTACACTAAGGGTAAGAGCCCTTGATTGGAGATAAAAATATGAGACAAAAATTTAAATTACAATATTTTATGATATTAGTATTTCTTGCTATATTGCTTTTTATTAATCCTGAAACAGTATTTGCTGGAAATCCTAGAGGTGGAGGGACTAGTCAGACTGGTGGTGTCACTATAGAGAATGCTGAAGATATGGATAAGAATAATTCTACTGGCTCAAAAGAAATTTTAGCATCAAGTAGAGATGTTAATGCGAAATTTGTACATAATGGATTTAAGGCTGATATGGCGGCAGAAGCTTTTGGTGGTGCTGGGTCTGGGGCGGCAAATGGTCTTAGTATGGTAGTGTCATACCCAGATATCATTATGTTTAGAGAAGTTACTCAAGATGGAAAGACCAAAAGAATGAGTCGATATGATGTTCTTGGTTATATGTATTTTTATACTAGTTCAGCGCATTGCGATGAAGAGATTGGATATTATATAGACTATATGAATAATGATGTTATGCCATATTATTATTCAGAGAGTGATTCTGATGGAGAAGTAATGTTTGCTATTCCTGCATATACAATGTATCTTCCAATTAGTAATATTAATACTGGAAGTGGCAGTGTATATGGACAATTTTTAGGTTCTTTTAAAGCTACTCACGACAAAAAGTCAGATTTGATATCTGTTTTGAATATTATTACTAACAATGGACAAACTGACCAAAACGTTGAGGATTGGTCAGGAGTTGCTGGACAGAAAAGTATTCTTTGTGGAAATGAAGGAGAAAAAGCTATTATTTCTGGTTCTAATGCTTATCTTCTTATGTTTGCTAATGCTGGAATGGCTGAAAATACTTGGAATAGTATTGGAGAAGATTATATTAAAACTTCTCAAGGTAAAACTTATCCAATTAGAAAAGAAGTAATTGTTAATGGCTTTGCTTCTCTTGCAAATCAGTGGAAAGGTTATAATACAGTAATAAAAGGAAATCCAGAGAAAATTAATGATTATTATGGATTTTTAGGATTTAAAAATAATGGAGAAGAACTTGGTACTCAATCTGGTTTTGCTTCTAAGGGTAATAATTCAAGACTTTGGAAAGAAACTAATGGTGGAAGTATTCTGAAAGTAGAAACAATGTTTAGGAATGTTTGGCAGAATTTTCAGCCTTATCAACAAGGTAGCAAAAATAGATTAAGGCTTACTACACCTGCTGCATTAAATAATTTATTTAGTATTGCAAAAGGTTCTGGTTCAACTGGTATATCTGACAGACCTATTAATGTTAGTGGTGTAAATTGCGTTTCTAGATATGAATGGGGATGTCAGGCAGGTCACTTAGGAGCTACAATTGATGTATGGTTCCCAAGAGATGTTACACCTGAAAAGCAAGATGAACCTGCTGGAATTGTTGAAAGAAAACTTCCTGGTTCTCAGGGACAACTTGCTTCACATAAATTTACTAAACATTTTGGTAGTTATGCTACTGATTATTGGGGAAGTGTAGATGAAGAAGAAAGAATTACTTCAACTATCGTAATGCTTGAATCTGACCCTTGGTATGTTGGAGCAATTGCTAAAAAGAGTGCTCGTGTTAAAAATATTTTAAAGACTACAGATTATCTTGGAGCAGTTAAAGCTCTTAATGAACTTGGTAAGAAAGATAGAGAAAAATGGGCTGAATGTATTCTTCTTATTGGTCAATATATAACACAAAATTCTAGAACTACTGAATTTTGTAGTTCAGGATGGAGTAGTGAATCAGCTTTTACTAATGGTAATTACTACTGTGTTGAAAGTTATGGTATGGCTATTATTTATACTGCACCTCCTGTACATAAAGAAGAATTACTTATTTCAAATTCTTATAATGATAATAATTCAGATTTAGTTTCTCTTAGTGAGTATTCATCTGAAACAAGCACAGGAACAAATAATCCTCAAGCAAGAAACGTTATAGACTGGATAACTCCTTCTAACGATGTTGCTAGTGTTGTTGGTGAAGGATATGATAAATTGACAACTGCTGCTTCTGGTGGTAAAGGTGCTCTTCCTGATAATGTAGGTGTTACTTATAGAGATGGCAGTTTCAAACAATTTGATATTAGAACTGCTTTAACTGGATATGGAGATAAGACTTTAAAAACTGGACAATCAAATATATTTGATATGCAAAAGCAATTATCTGAAAGCGATAGAAATAACTTTGTAAAAGATAATGCGAATAATTCTAGCAGCGGAGTATTTAGAACATTCGTGTTTGTTGGAAGAATTCCTGAAGCTAGTGAAAAGAGGAAAGTTACAATAAATGATATGAAGGTTGGTGTATCTGCACTATTTAATAGATTTAGTATTAATGGTACTACTGATGATAACTGGAATCCTTCAGAAGATGAGAATTATAGTTCTAGGTTTGCAATTCACGATTCTTTACAGTCAGACCTTGGAAATGCACAATCAATTTTGAAATCTGTTTTAACTGGTTTCTCAATGGATTATAACGTTAATGTTTTCCAGAATTATCTTTTCTCATCAAATAACTATACTAGAAATAATTTAAAAATTACTGTAAATGCTAAACCTGTTGCTATATTAGATATAGGTGCAGGTCAGCTTGAAAAATATAATACAAATGAATATGTAGAAAAAGGACCAAAAGCTACTGGATATGGATTTACAGGTAGCTGGGTAAAAACATCTGATAAGAATAGAGAAGTAAAGCCTGGTTCAGTTGTTTGTTATGCTTCTGATTTTACTATTCCTGGAAAGAAATCTGCTGAGGCTGAAATAAAATCAAATTATACTTCTTCAACTCTTACGTCTTTATTATCAACTGGAGAATGGTATGAAAAGTATGGCGTAGTTTTAATTGCAGATTTAAGTTATGATTTACTTCCTGGTGAAGGTAAAACTGCTAATGAAATTTGGGAGTCTATTAACCCTAACTGCTCTAATGACTTTGTAAAACAAAGAATTAAAGCTCCTCTTAGAAGCAATATCTTCTTTACATATGCTAGAGCTTATAGTGAAGATGGAAAATTAAATGAAATATATAGCCAAAACAATACTCTTTATTTAGATGGTACTTTACCATATATGATTGCAGAACACGGAGATGGTCCTAAAGCTTGTAAATTTAATGTTAATTTAAATGATTATTCATCTCAAAATGATGCTACTAAATTTGACATAAATAGGTTTGGTGTTGTTGCAAAATGGAGAGTTGTTACTGTTGGTCAAGATGTAAGTTCTTTAAATCATAGTGATTATAACTATGTTAACTATTCAAACGACTTTATCCCTGCAATTGGTGATGAAAAAGATAGAAAGATAACTGCTGATAGTGAAAATGGTGGTGGTCGTAGTAAGGACTTAGAATTAAATAGCTTAAGAAGTGTAAATAGTTTGAATCCTAATGAGGATTTTGTAAACCAAGGTAAAGATGGTGATATAAAACTTACTGTTCCTCAAACTGAAGCGAATCAATATCGTGAAGACTGGGAAATTATAACTCTTCACGTAGAGTCAATTCCTAAGGATAACGCTGTTGTTGACTTAATTCTTGTTAGAGGTGGTAAAGTTATTGGTACTCCTGGCATTTGCCGTGGTGGTGAAGAAAATCGTGCTCAGCTTCTTGAAAAATCAGGTCTTTCTGGATACACAATTTATGCTGTTGTTGAAAGAAACTTACCAAGTAGAAAATGGGCTGAAAAAGTTGGAAACAAGAAATATGGTTCTCCAACACTTGGACTTGATATAGATGCTGATAATAGTTCAATAAAAATGAATATAGATACTCCAAATTATACAGGAAGTTTATTTGGTACTAGATGGAGAAGTGCTGTTTCTATAAATGATTTTGATGATGCAAAAGAAATTATTGCTTATAAAGTTCCTATATCTGGTTCATTAGATAGTTTAACTGTTACTGCTCATTATAGAGATGGTTTTAATGGAATAAATACTGACCACGAAGATATGGATATGACCAATAATAACTGGCAAGAATCTTGGAACGATGAACCTGCTCCTGACTTTGAAGTAGAAATACTTAGTCAGCAAGACGATGTTCTTGACCAAAGAGGTAGCGGTGGATGTACAGGAGGCGGAACTTCTTCTAGACCTTCTGCTAAAAAAGTATCTCCTGTTTATACAATAAGAGTTACTCAAAGTAACCCTGAATATAAATCTAGTTTCAGAGTTCCTGTAAAAGTTAGTCTTGAAGGATTTGATGTAAAAGCTGGTGGCGGATTTAATGGTGAAGGAATAGTTTACTGGAGTGGTAGCGGTGTTGCTGAAGAAAGTTATACTGTTTCTTTCCAACCTAGAACATTTGAATATCAAGCTTGGAGTAGTGGAAACCATACATTTAGATTCTCAGCTAGTATTAACTTAGACCCTAAGACAGAACAAAAAGAAGTTGTAATGGAAAATAACTATAAAGATACTCACTTTACAGTAAATCTTTCCTACATTCCTAAGCCTTCTTCAAAGTGTACTGTTCCTTGTAGCGATATAGATATTAAGTCTCAAGATTGTAAGACTCGTAAAGGTATTGGAAACCAATATCGTTGGAATGTTAAATTCCGTTGGACTCAATGTCATCCAACTCAAACTACATCTGTTAACGTATTTGTTGCTCACTATTGGGTTCCTGTATTTGTTTCAGATGGAAACGGTGGTTCAGTATTCTCTCATATGGCAGAAGTTTGTCCTTGCTATTGTGAACCTGGATATGCTCCTGGTCCTAACAATGAAGTAAGACTTTGGAGAACAGACCTTGGCTATAGTTTGTATTACGAAGTTCATACTATGGATATTTATTGTAAGTCTTCAGCTCATGGAACAAGAAGTATAGGTGGAGGTTCAACTACTGTTTATACTGGTGAAACATTTATTTTCTGGTTTGATGCTAGATATGATTCCGATAGAGGAAGTATGCCAGAGGCTAAATATTCACCAAATTCTCAACCTTATGATACACCTAATGGTGGTTCTGGTCACAAACAACCTTGTAACTGGTTGCATAGAGAGCCTAACCCAGTAAATGTTCCTGGTCCTTATCACGTTAGAATTAAGATTCAAGGAACAAGTCACTATGACCAAGACAGAGAATGGACTCACGCTCAACAAATACTTGCTTATGGACTTGTTAATAAGTGGTATAGATGGCAACCTGTTCCTGATGTAATATATGTACAAAAAGAAAACCACGATGAAGATATTTATCTTGAAATTTCTTCTTATGCTTTCAGAGGACACTGGAGAGATACAGAACTTTCAGTTGATGGTACTGGATATTCTTCTCCTGGATATGGATGGGGAAGTGTTACTCAGCATTGTTTCTGTGATACTCTTTCTGCTATGATTTACATAAGAGGTTCTAAGTATGGTATTTCTACATCAGCGAATATCTTCTTAGACGAAACATCAACTTCTTATGAAGCAGATAATAAGATTGGAAATTCAGAAATTGGTGGTGACAACTTCGTTGATAATCAAGATACATATGTATACTAATAAGTATTAAATGATAATGGGTTTGGTTGTTTTTACGACCAAACTCATTATTTTTATAAAGGAGGGTTTTTATATGATTTGTATACAACCAGAAGATATTTGGTGTAAAAAATGCAACAAATTTCATCCAACGCTTATGTGGCACGAAAAATATAATTCATATGAACTTGATAGAAAAAAACAATGGGAAAATACAATAGAAAAACATTTTCCTATGTATAAAGAAAGTGCTACCTTTATCGATTGTTTACATATCAAAGGATTAAAAGAAGATGAAAATCTAGGAAAATGTGAGATTTGTGGCAGCAATACTTTTTTTAGAGAATTAACTACTGATAAATATGTTTGTTGTGATGAATGCAAATATAAACTTTTAAAGCTTATTTAAAACAAAAAACAGCTCTTTTTGAGCTGTTTTTTATATGTTAAATATTTTCGATAATTCTTCTTTTATTTCTTGCAAAAAGAAAATTAATAATCCAATTATTGAAATAATACATAAGAGGCAACAAATATATGACAAGAAGTTTTTAGTTGTTAATTTAAAGAGTACTAGTATTACAGGAACCAACAACAAGAATAAATTCATAAGAAGCTGTCCTGAATACTTAAATATATATCTATCTTTTATTACTACTCCCATAAGGAAATTAAATACAAGTTCTATGATACATACAATTGGAATTACATAATTAGTTATTACTGGTCTTTTAGTTAAAAAATACCAAACAAGAAGAAGAGCTACCACTATTGTTCCATATTTACCCATCATCTTATAAAGATTTTGATAATTTTTTACTATATGTAACACTGTTATGTAATTTGTTATAAGTCCAAGTCCTATATACAAAGAATAATGAATCGATTTTGTTTCATATAATTCCAAAAAATTAAAGATTAGTAGAATTGTAATTGATAAAAATAAGAGTATCTTTAATAGCATTGAACTTTCTTTGTATTTTGTATTTAATGGAAATACTGTGTCATTGCATTCTCCTTTTAGAGGATTATGACAAATTGGACAGTACTTTTCATTTGTATTAAATTTAATTTTGCAAGCTTCACATTCTTTCAAAATTATTCTCCTTTTTTAGCGATTATAAAAACGATATTTTCCTTTAAGAGTTTTTCTGTATCTTTTGTTATTTTAATTCACTATTCCTCAATTTCATTACAATTTATTTGCATATCGATTCCATTTTCTACGAAGAATCTACAAAAATTCTTTATTATATCATTATTCACATATGCATTTGAAATAGTTATACATAAATTGTCTTCAAAAGAACAGGAAATGAATTGAAAACTTTCTGAGCTCATCATTGCACTTATTTTATCTATGTAAGGATTTATTTCTTTTCCAAAATCTATTCGTCCTATATTTGAGAAATTTGTTGAAGAATTTGATGCATTAATACTTTTTGCTATATTTA
>AUXO013781935.1_pt1 | contig 15814 bp, 34 predicted proteins | sample 768731 | NCBI WGS metagenome assembly AUXO01 (sample SAMN02715735, study PRJNA202380) | gut metagenome | biome: sheep rumen | host: Ovis aries | place: New Zealand: Palmerston North
TTTACATAGAGAGCATTAACCTCATCGGTCAGATCGTCAACCATTCCTGCAAGGGAACTGTTGGCAATTTCCATGAGATGAAGTTCCTTTTCTGTAGACTGAAGCTTTTCTTTAAGCTCGTCAATGATTCTATTCAGTCTCTGAATTTCATCAACGGCGTCCTGGTACTTCTGTCTGTACTGTTCTGAATCGGAGCTTTTAACGTAGACTACATGAACTGTGCTATTGTGTTCAAACATTTTTCTTACCTCTCTTTATGTTTTTATTATATCATTTTTTAAAAAGTTTGTCAACTCTTTTTAAAGTCCAATTTTTTTAATATCTTTTACTTTGGAAAGAAGATCATTTAACAGCCTTAAATCTTCTTTTGAGAAGAGATAGGTTCCATTCTCATCACATGCGCAACTATAATCACAATTGCCCATCAGAATAACTAACCATTTGATAATATCACATGTCTTGGAAATATATTTGTATTCCATTTCAGAGAGAGAGATGTAGCGACCATTTCTCAATGCGATTGTGTTGTTTGTTTTTTCCATTTTTCTTTTCTCCTTTTGTTAATTTTATTATAATTGATTTGGAAATAAATGTCAAGCCTTATGGGAGAAAAACTTGTGCACAGAGTTACTTTCTCCCATAAGCCATATATGAAAGCCGTACCAATAGGCTCCGCAATAAGGTTTTTCCGGTATTCTTAGAGAGCGTCCGCACACTGGTCTATCGCTTTATAGCTCTTTCCCTTACTGCTCTTATAGTATAGCACATGGGTAGGCATGAGTCAAGCATTTTAGGAAAAAAATTTTTCGAATATTTTTTGCAATTTGCGCTTGACTTTTTTGCCTATGCGTGTTATAATGGAAGGACGTGCCGCCTCCGCAAAAAGCGCGCGTCGGCGGCACGCCGGGCGCTATATGGTTAATTAAAAAAGGATGAAGCTTAATAATACTGCTTCATTCCTTTCTGCTCCTCGTAGGAGACTTCACCGATAAAGGTGACCTGGGCATCAGCCCAGACGGGGTCGTCTTCAAAGAGACACCGCCAAGCGCCCATCTCGTCATGGGCCCAGACCACGAAGTCCTGGTCGTGCTCTGCATCGTGGAATAAGAAATATCTAGCTGTCATTGTAAGTTCCTCCTATTGACAAGTATAGTATAGCACATCTGACTGGAAAGTCAAGTATTTTTTCAAAGAAATTGCTCTGTCCTGCCGTCCCCTTTCCAAGAGCGAGCGGTCAACCGCGGGTTGGAGTTGCCTCCTTGGTTCACATTTATATACCGCGCCAACAGGACTCCGGGCGGTGCAAGGTCTTTGGCGGAAGGGTCTTACGCGCTTCACGTGGAGCATCCCGTTCGGGTTGCCCTCCCCTCCTTACATTATTAGTATACCACACCTTAGAAAAATGTCAAGGGTTTTAGGAAAAAAAATAAAAAAATTTTTTTGCAAAAAATCGCTTGACAAATTGCTGATCGCGTGGTATAATTGAAGTTTCGCGCGCATGGATCGTGGGCGCGCGACCAAACGCTTTAAGCAAAAAAAACTCACCTCTCGGTGAGCATCTGCCATTCAGACTCTGAATTGCAGGAGTAGGAGATCCAACCCTCTTCGGGGTCGAGGACTTCGGCATACTTATAGCCACCGTCCTCATACCAGATCGCCCAGTCGCCTTTTTCGGCGATCACCTTGCAGTAAGTTTTAATCAGTGAGAGATGCATCATCTTTGTTTCCTCCTCTTTACATTATTATTATAGTTGATTATGGGATTGTTGTCAACACTTTATTTATTTTTTTCTTGCGACTTTTTCAGCCTTGAGAGCGCCGCCAAGAGTTCATCAAAGCACTGTGCGTACTCTTCAGCATTTGCGACACATTCTCCGTCTTTGTTGTGCGGGCATTCCCAGTCATTGCAATACTCTTTCATTTTTCTTACCTCTCTTTACATTATTATTATAACACAAAAAAAGTGTTTGTCAACACTTTTTTTATTCTTCTTCAATGTATGGATAAGGTTCGGGCAATTCCATCCATGCAATAACGTTTTCATTGGGAATTGTTGCCCAGGAATAAGATTTATGCTTTCCAGTTTCGGAAATCCACAGATCTTCAATTCCGACTGTGAGATGATCACAGCAACCATCTTCTAAATACGTAACCAGATAATCGCCGCCATGTTCGGGCATTCTTTCTTTGCAGGGAATCCATTCATTCATTTCTCTTACCTCTCTTTACACTATTATAATAACATTTTTCTTTTGGTCTGTCAATACCTAAAATAAAAAAACTTGTGTTAATCCACAAGTTTATAGATAGTAGGATTTTCACCCTTTGCGCGGATCTTTCTGATCATTCTTGAAGCGCCTTCTCCGCTAGTAGGGAACTTGCGGAAGGGATGTTCTTCAGATGATACCACCCATTTGTGAGTGGGATGAGTGAAGGATGACTTTTTGATTGTTCCGAGGTATTTCAGCATGTTGTGTTCTCCTTTTCTTTACACTTATAGTATAGCACTTTTTTACTGATTGTCAACAATGTTTTCCCAATTTTCAATCATTTCTTTAAGAGTTTTTCTTAAAAATACATACTGATCATGTTTCACAGGATCATCTTTACAGTGGACCATTTCAGCCAATGCCTGATCCCTATAAGCGCAGATGAACTCAACGGGAATTGTATTTTCAGGGTATTCAATTTCATTTTTATTAAACTGGACTTTCATTTTTTATCTCCTTCTTTTTACATTATTATTATAGCCTACTGGCTATTATTTGTCAATACTTTTTATAAAAAAATACTGCTTTTTAGCAGTAGTTTTTGATTGTGCGGATCAGCTTTCCGAATTCCTTTTCGTGGTTTCTGATCTCAGCTCTGCTGAGCTTTCTTGCGAGTGCCTCGCCTCTTTCGAAGATGTAAAGTGTCATGTTTTTGTCCTCCTTATCTTTACATTATTATTATAGTCGGTTGAGGGGTTGTTGTCAACCCCTCTTTTTAATTTTTTTTATAATTCTCTGCAGATAGACAGGATACCATCTGAATGGAATGAAATTTCAGCATCCGGGAACCGCTCTTCAAACTTTTTCATAAATGCTACCATCTCCACGATTGATTCAAACTCTTCAAACCATTCTTCACAATAGGAAGCTACGCACCCAGCGCCCTCTGAGTATTCAACCTTGATTTTCATCTTTCTTACCTCTCTTTACATTATTATTATAGTCTATTGGTTATTATTTGTCAACACCTAATTTCGGGATTTTTTATTTATTTTTTTAAATTTTTTTCAATTTTTCTCTTGACATCTGCGGCGGACTGTGCTATAATTTTTCGACCCGTTAGCGGCCGCTAACTCAAACTTGTGAAAGATAAAACATTCACAAGTTACTAAGAATAAAAAGCAGGCTTTAAGCCCGCCATTCAGCTAATGCCTGCCGATAGGGTTCTGCATACTGTTCTCCGCATTCCTGCGCAAACCATTCAGCAGATTCAACCAACCAATCTTCGAAGCTATAGTTTTCGTCTTTGTCATCGAATATTCCTTCAGACTCTTCGATCCAAAACTCTAAGTAGAGATTGAGCATTCTTTCCTCATGGTTGTTCAATTCAGCAAATTCCATCTTGTGTTCCTCCCTTATTTCTACTATCATTATACGCTCAAAATTCTAATAATGCAACAAAAAGATGCACAACTTATTCATCTTTTTTATCAAAATAAAAAAACCGATCAGCAGATCGGTTCACCCCATGCGTCTGACAGGATCCCGTCAACTTTTTCAGCGAATGCTTCGGCTTCGTAGAAATCCTCAAACATTTCAGCAGTGTTATTGTAGTATACATAGAAGATTGTCATTGTCATTCCCTCCTCATCTTCTCTTAGATTATACAGTATCAGCGGGGGTTTTGTCAACCCCCACTTTTGTATTTTTAGAACAATTCTTCAAGATAATATAAATTTTTATCTTTTCTATAAAGCTGAGCAGAGAACCAATCTTCAATTTCTTCATCATAGAAGAACTCATGGACATACAGGACTTCTTTATCACCAGCCCATTTTTTATTTTTTTCAAAAAATTCATCAGAGATCATGTAATGCTCATCATCTACTTTTGTAACCATTCCGTCAAAATTGTTTAATAACATTTTTTTTACCTCTTTCTTTTTACACTTTTATTATAACTACTTTTATTTCTGTTGTCAATAGGGAAAATGAAATTTTTTTAAAAAAATTGATCAATTTTTCGCTTGACTTCTGGCGCCAGTTCTGCTATAATTTTGGGTCGTTAGCGGAGACTAACTCCCAGTTAGTTAGTCTAAACTAACTCCGCGCCGTTTAAACTTGTGAAAGTTTTAATTTTCACAAACTCAAACGAAAATGAAATGAAACCCAAATGAAAATGAAATGAAATAAAAAAAATGATCATTCATTTTTCAGAAGATCATTTGTGATTGTGATTCCGCCTTCCTCTAAAGCGGCTTCATTAGCGGCGTCTCTATCGTTCCACGCGCCCCAGAACCAAAGTTCTCCATCCACGCGTCTTGCGACGATGTACTTTTTTGTTTTAGCGTATTCCGGCAGGTTGTTAACTTTCATCATTTTGTTTACCTCTTTTCTTTTTACACTTATATTATAACACGAAAAAAGGGTTTGTCAACCCTCTTTTTTAATTAATTTCAATATTTTCTGTTAAGAATTTAATGATTCCCTTTTTATTAAGAGTGGAAGCTTTCACAATTTTGAAATCACTAAGAGGATACAATTTCTTATACATGAGATAAGCCAGTTTAACAGTTTCCGCATCCTCAGAAGTACCCATAATTTTTCCATTTGTTGAAATTAATACGAACATAATTTTTTCTCCTTTTTCTTTTTACATTATTATTATAGCACATTTCGGGATCAAGTCAATACCAAAAATAAAAAAATTTTTCTCTTGACAAATGGAACGATCTATGATTTCAAATTGAAAAGCGCACGAGTTAGTTAGTCTAAACTAACTGCCCGTACTTGCTTGTGAAAGTTAAAACATTCACAAACTTCCCCGCCGCAAATAAAAAACTGCTTTTCAGCAGTAGATCAGACTCATGTCAGACCATTTCAGAATTGAAATCTGTTTGCAAGCTCTACCAATTTCAAGAGCTTTTCTTTTGGTTGATTCTCTGTGACTCTTGTCAATGTAGTAGATACCATTTGCGAACCATACTCCGCAGTTGCCGCCATTGATTTTGATCCAATTCATGGCTTCTCTTACATCGGTTGTTTCAATGCCTTCTGTAGCGACCTGATAACCGCTTTTGTAAGTGATTCTTTTTCCATTTTTCAAAGTTAAACCGTCGTTGTCTTTGAGTCCTTTGAGTGTGCGAATGTTGATCATGGGTTGTCCTCCTCTTAACTTACAACTATAGTATAACGGATACACTGCTATTTGTCAATACCCATTTGTAAAAAAATGTTTGCTAATTTTTTCACAAATGCGCCTCCTGGAACATAGTTGGAAATGAAACTAAAATAAATGGTTGGAGATCCAACCATTTATGGTTAGTTAGCCTAAACTAACTCGGCAGACTAATGTAAAAAAAAATAGTTGGAAATCCAACTATTTTGCCGGAGAGTTAGTTAGTCTGAACTAACTCGGCGCCCTAACGCTTTAATACGTTAAAGCATTAAAGAAAGGGATTTTCATCCTAATTTTCACTTTTGGGAACTTTTGGCGCCAAGAGGGCAAGCCAGCTTCCCATCCGAAAATTTGCGATCGCGATAAAGCTTTTAAAATCGCGCCGCCCGGCTGGTCCACGCCCGCGGCCGGCGCGCGGGGCCGCATATAGAAAGCCTAGATTTTAGGATCTGACTTTTATTTTAGGATTTAAAACTCAATTTTTAATTTTATTTTGAGTATTAAAAAATATAAATTTGATTTATGTTTTTCCCCGTTTAGTTTTTCTATTTGTTTTATAGTAAATTAAAATAGTGTTTTAGGTGTTATCGCTTCACCTTGAAGTGTTAATCTAATGTGAGCATGTGGCTTCCGGCATACATCACAGTATCAACATTGAGATTTGTAATAATCAATTCATTGTGTGAGTATCCAAGAGTAAGAGTGATACAGACAACCATATCCCCATAATATCTTTCAAGAGTGTATTCTGCGACTCTTTCAGACTCAAGCCTTTCGTTAGCTGTCTCATCATCATAGATGTCAGAGAAGTCAAAGAGGTTGTTGACATGACAGATAACATAGTAGTTATTCCATTCAGTTGTGCAGTTAATCGGGGACAGTGAAGTGAAAGCTTCAAAATCTGATTTAATAGCCTTCTTGAGTTTGTAAAGTCCTCTGACTCCTACTTTTGTGCTCTTAATAGTGATGTTTACAGCGTTTTTTTCCATGATATTTTCCTCTCTTTCATAATAAGTTAGTGTTTTAAGTGTTATCGCTTCACTAGTTAAGCTTTACGCTAATGCAATGGCTTTGCCATACTTGGGATCATCGTCACAATCCCATACGCCTTCTTCAAGCTGGTAATCCATGCTCTGCTCGTCACGATACCATACGACAGCATCGCCCCAACCCATCTTTTCAAACTCTTCAAGCTGTCTTTTCAGTTCTGATACAGTGATGATTCTTTTCATGATATTTTTCTCCTTTTCAATAGATTAGTGTTGTTATGGTGTTATCGCTTCACCGTGTGAGTCATGCGTATTTGATCAACTGATTCATCTTGACAACAGTTGCACCGTTAAACTTTACCTGCACTCTAGCACCTGCTGTCTCAATGTCTGCACCATTCCACCATGGCGTTGAATCTTTGTGCCATGTTTTGCCTGTCATAGCTTCGTAGATGATGCCCTCAAACTGATCGCCTTTGTTGTAGATAGATTCTTTGCTGAATAACTCCGCTTCATTGCCTAAACAGATACAGCCCGCCTTTTTAATAAGCTTAATCTTTTCGGCTTGTGCAATGCGCATGCGCACAACCCACTGACTACCGTTATACATCCAATACAGCCACCTGTTAGGTACTTTGGTCAATGAGATAGCATACACTCTGCTATCGTAGACAAAACCTATCGTGTAGGATGTTGCGTAGTTGTTAATGTGATACAATGTCATAGCTTTGGTCATGCTGTAATGTTTCATGTGTTTACCTTCCCTTCTTTTTGTGTATCGCATTGTTTCACGTGAAACAATCAATGCGTTTTACTGATTGTTTCACGTGAAACATTGTGATGTTTCACAATGTTTTCAGTTTTAGCGGAAAATGACAGTCTTACGAACACGCATGTTATAGACACGCTCTTTTGTATACTGACTAGTTAAGTCTCTTGCGGTACTCATTGCGCAATCCATAGCAGAATGGAGGCCGTGCAAGCTAGTAAACTGATAGGCATGCGTGCGATAGGATACATTTGATGTATAGGTGGATTCATCACGATAGAAAACTGTCAGTGTGTAAAGTGTTTCATTGTTTTTCATTTTCTTTGTCTCCTTTTTGTTCTAAGCACCTTTTGTGCTTACATCTATTATGATACTCATTTCTTTGACCATTGCAAGCCCCAAATTGAATTTTTTTGCAACTTTTACATTTCCTGTATTTTGTAAAATTTTGCGGGAGGCGGGCGCGGTTGATTGTTCCGTTTGTTCATGATCAGCGGGAGAGCCTATAGGCGTACTTGTGAAATTTTTATCAATCGAAAAATATAGACGGGGGCTGGTTTTTGGGAAGTTAGTTAGTTTGAACTAACTCAGCGATTATGCCTCCCCATCCCTCCCACTAAAACTCTTTTCCATCCCAAACACGAAAAAAAAAGAGCAATTACTTGCTCTCGTTCTCGCTCTCTTGCCAATATTTAATTCCGCTCTCTAACACCGCCATTTGTTCCAACAGCTTAACATCTTCTCCGCTTAAAACCTCTTCTCCTATCTGCACCTCATACCCCTCGGCCGCAGCTAAAATTTGAAATCCAATTATCACTTTACTGACAGAGGGGTCTATATTTAGGGATTTTAGGAAAATAAGAATTCCTTCTTTTACATACTCTCCAGTAAATACCGGATTACTAAAACCGTCCGGCAACGGTTCCTCTACATAAACCTCATCGGTATCGCATTGCAAAACTAAATTCATTAAATCTTCTTGCGTAATTCCACTATCTATTGGAATTTGATAAAGATCTCCAATGAATCCAATATCTTTAGCAACCTCTACCATTCCACTATCTGGCGTATCCCCAATTCTAATAATCGTAATAGTTGGTTTGCGCTTGCCCGCTTTAACGATCGGTTGAACCTGGGACCGCAACTCATCTTTCCAATTTTTTATAAAAACTTTTACTTTATCGTTCATTATTATCCTGTCCTATAATCTTATCTGAAATTTCATTCCATTCATTATCATTTAAGAAAATCCAAATGAACCCAATTGCATAAAGCCAATGAAGAATAGGGATCATTCCTGACACAATTACTTTTATAACATTAAGATTTTCACCACCATCACCTGTATAGGTAGCTAAAAAATTTCTCCATCTTTCATCATAAATTATTCTAACACAAACTAAAATAACTCCAATAATATAAGCTAATACGCCATACCAATAAATTGTCATTAACATAAATAAATTTTCTCCTTTTATTGCTTCTGTTTTAGTGAATCTACTTTATAATATACTGCCAATGCTATAAAATAAGTTGCATATTGTGCTTGTTTACAACATAGCATAATCATAGCAGTAACCATACAAATAAGTGCCATGATTTCATTAAAATTATCCATAATATTATCCCTTTCTTTATATAAAATATTATATCAAAAAATTATTTATTTGACAACTATAGAAAATTTCTGGTATAATTACAATTGTAAAGGAAACTTTCGGAGGAAGAATTAGTGACTAAATTAGATTATAGTTTAGACTCTCCCCAAGAAAGATTAGAAGTAGTTAACAAAATACTAGAGGAAAATCCTAATCCTGACCCTAGTTATCTTGAAATTCTAGCTGACTATCTAGTCTTTTGTATGGAGAAAGAAGAGAAAAAGGAGAAAAAAATTCTTACCGAAAACCGTTTGGCTACAGTGAATAAGAGAGAAACCTCTTATGAAGGCTTGGTTTCCCAATTTGAAAATGGCGAAGATGGCGTCTATAATATAACTACAGATAATAAACATATAATAATGCAACCTAAGATTTCAATAACTAAAAAAGATAGAGAAGATATACCAGAATTAGCACAAACAGATGGCGCAATCGCAGCATGGGATAAGATCGTGCGGCAGTCGGAAGGACGAGATACATATATCGCCAAGAAGGCTTTAATAGAAACCCGCAAAGATCAATATGTAATAAAACAAGCATATAAACCTCCCGTACAGGCCATGCATCTAGTTCATTCAGAACATTACACAACATTACCAGAAGAGATCTCTTGGGATGAGGATGGATATCCTGTTCCTTCTGGAGTGTCGCTAATGGATCCGAATATCTGCTCTATCATTTTATGTAATTACTCAAAATTAAAAGAGCGTTCATGGGGTGATTTCTTTAGTGATACGTGATACCTCATGGAGGAGTTCGATAAAATAAGTGCGGCGGCACTTAAAGATCATCCTTTATATTATCGAATCGTTGAATGCAAAATAGATGGCTTACAAAATGCGGAAATACGAGATATTATTCAAGAGGAATTTGGCATTCGTCATAGCCTTGAATATATTTCATCTTTATGGCGAAAAAAGATTCCCAATCTGATAGCTTCAGCGGCAGAGGATGATTTTTTAAATTGATATTATTTAAACGAGGAAAAAGGAACATATAAGAAATGTTCTCGATGCGGTCAAATTAAATTAGCTCATAATAAATATTTTAGTAAAAATAAAACTAGCAAAGATGGTTACTATAGTATTTGTAAAGAATGCCGCAATAAAAAGGGCAAAAAACAATAATTTGCGGCAGGTGGATATTAAAATAAATAAAGGAGGTAGTTTATGGCGACAGCAGCAAATAAAAATGATTTAATATATTGTGAAAAATGTCATAGAACACTAAAACGTGGAGAATTTTATCAATCAAATAATTTAGAAAAATATCCAGATGGCGGAACTATTCCTATTTGTAAAAAATGTTTGACAATGCATGTCGATAATTGAGATGCTTCTACTTTTACGCCGATTCTAAAAGAAGTAGATGTTCCATATATTCCAGAAGAGTGAAATAAACTTTTAGCAAAATATGGACAAGATAAACGTAAAGTAACTGGTATGACTATTTTAGGTAGATATCTATCTAAAATGAAGTTAAACCAATATAAACAATATCGTTGGAAAGATACTGAATTTTTACAAGAACTTGCAGAAAAGCGTTTGCGCGAAAGCATGGAGCGTCAAGGTAAAGATATTCAAGAAATTACCTTAGCTATTGAAGAACAAAAAAATATAATTCCAGAAGAGGAAAAGAGTCTTGAAGAAATAGTATATGCGGAAGAGCCTGAACAAGCTGAAAGCGCAGATACCTTTTCGACAATAGAATTTTCCCAAGAACCTTCTAAATCTGCGGATGAACTTGGCTTAACTGATGAAGATGTAACTTATTTAAAACTTAAATGAGGAAAATCTTATAAACCAGAGGAATGGGTTCAATTAGAGCAATACTATAACGATTTTATGGAATCTTATGACATTCAAACAGCTGGACATAAAGACACTCTAAAAAAATTGGCAAAGACTTCACTAAAACTTGATCAGCTTATTGATCTTGGTGATGTCGATGGCGCACAAAAAATGCAAAAAATGTATGATAGCTTAATGAAGAGTGGTAAATTTACTGCTGCTCAGAATAAAGCAGAAAATGGTGAAATTGTTGATTCAATTTCTGAATTAGTTATGATGTGCGAAAAAGATGGATTTATTCCAAGATATTATATAGATTCACCAAAAGATAAAGTTGATCGAGTGCTTCAAGATCTTCAAGGCTATACAAAATCATTGATTACTGAAGAAACCAACATTGGTAATCTTATTGAGAGTGCGGTTAAACAAATTGAGGAAGATAAACGTCGTGAAGCTGAAACTGATGCAGATGCGGCAAGTGATGAAGATATTCTTGAAGATGCTTTATTTAGTGATGATTTAAAATATATTACTGATGGAGAATTTGAAGAATTTAATGATTTTGAAGAATCTTTAAGACAAGAAAATGAAGATATTTTCTTAAACTTATCTGGAGAAAAGAGGTCATAATTATGGCTCTACAAGATTTATTAAATCTTTCTCAAGATAGAAGAAAGATTGGATTATCAGAAGAAAGAATTGAAGCTATTAAACCAGCATTAAGACAATACATTGCCTTTTGGAGAGAATATCCCGATATGTTTGTAGATTTTATGCAAACAGGACGAGATGGAGAAATTCCCGAAAATGGCTTAAAATTCTTTTTTTATCAAAGAGTATTCTTGCGTGCGGCGATGCGATATAAATATGTATACATGGTATTCCCCCGTGCGTATTCAAAATCATTCTTGTCAGTATTAGTATTAATGTGCCGTTGCGTGCTTTATCCCAGATCTAAGTTGTTTGTTACTTCTGGAGGTAAAGAACAGGCAGCGGGTATTGTTAAAGAAAAAGTTAATGAAATTTGCACTTTAGTTCCAGCTTTTGAGCGTGAATTAGATAGAAGTCCTGGTCGAACAAGAGAAGGTAAGGACTATGTCTGTTATATGTTTAAAAATGGATCATTCTTTGATAATATTGCGGCAAGTGAAAAATCAAGAGGTAAACGTCGTCATGGCGGACTTGTAGAAGAGTGCGTAGGCGTTGATGGACAGATTCTTTCTGAAGTTATTATTCCTACCATGAACGTTTCAAGACTTTGTATGGATGGAACAATGCATCCAGAAGAGACTCTAAATAAATCTCAAATTTTTGTTACTACTGCTGGATATAAAAATACTTTTGCATATGATAAACTAATTCAGTTCTTAGTATGGATGATTACCGAGCCTGAAAAAGCTATAATTATGGGTGGTACATTCCGTATTCCAGTATTGACCGGACTATTGGATAAAAACTTTATTCAAGACCTTAAACGAGATGGTACGTTTAATGAGGCATCATTTGAGCGTGAATATGAATCTAAATGAAGTGGAACTGTTGCGGATGCTTTCTTTAATGGCGAAGCTTTTGATAGAAATAGAGCATTACAAAAACCAGAATATGAATATTCCGGTCGATCAAGCTCACAAAGTTATTACATCTTATCAATGGACGTTGCGCGCCAAAGCTCTGGTAAAGATGGATGCGATAGTGTAATCACTGTATTTAAAGTAATTCCGCAAAACTATGGCGATGTATCTATTAAATCTTTGGTTAATTTGTATATTCTAAGTGATATGCATTTTGAAGACCAAGCAATTTGAGCAAAGCGTCTATTCTATAAATATAAAGCTAGACGTATTGTAATTGACGCTAATGGTCTTGGTAGTGGTTTAATAGACTTTATGGTCAAATCACAAGTTGACCCTATTACTGGAGATGAATATCCAGATTTTGGCGTTATTGGTGGAACTACCCCAGATATTGAACAACAATATAAAAAATTTAGAACACCTCGCACAGAACAAGATGCAATGTATTTAATGAAAGCAAATGCACCTATCAATACTGAAGCACATTCTAATGTTCAAACGCAACTTATTTCTGGACGAATTAAATTTTTAATTGATGAAAGAATTGCTAAAACAAAATTATTAGGAACATCTAAAGGAAAACAAATGACTCCAGAAGAAAGGGCAGATTACTTAAAACCATATACATTAACTTCTATATTAAAAGAAGAGATGTTAAATCTTCGTGAAGAAAATGAAGGTGTTAATATTATTTTAAAACAAGCTAATCGTGGAATTAAGAAAGATAAATTTTCAGCATTTGAATATGGATTATATTATATAAAACAAGTTGAAGACAGTAAACGAAAAAAGAAAAAGAAATTTAATGCTGCTGAATGACGATTTAGTTCACATATAGGATAGGAGAATTAATATGAGAGCAAGTAGAGGAGAAATTAAAATAGAAGAAATTTTAAAAGAAGCGGGATTAAATTTTAAGATGGAATTATCATTTGAAGGATTAAATAGTTCAAATGGTAGACCTCTTCGTTTTGATTTTGCGGTCTTTGATGATGACGGTAATATAGATTTTTTAATTGAATATCAAGGCAGACAACATTATGAACCAAGTAGTAAATTTGGTGGAAAAAAAGGATTTTATCAGCAGCAATTTAATGATGCGAAAAAACGTAGATTTTGTCAATTACATGATATTAAATTAATAGAAATTCCATATACTGACGAAAATCTTATTAGTTACGATTACATAATTAATAAAGCATATGGAAGCTAAGGAGGTGGAGCTTTTGGAAAACAAGGATAGACAAGAGGCCATTAGAGATAAAGGCTTTGATATGAATGGCGCCGCTGACTATGGGAAAATTAAAGTAGGTATAAAAACTCTTGAAGATGCTATTATAGATTTAGGATTTTATAAAAAAATAGATGGTCGAAGATGTATTGATAAACGTGCTGTAATGCGTGCCATTATAGACAGAGATTATCATTCAATTAGAATGATTTCAGATTATTTCTATAGAATAGACGGTATTTATCAAAGACTTGTTAATTACTATGCAACAATGTATCGTTGGGACTGGTATACCGTTCCAACAATCTATGATGAATCTGTTTTGGACAGTGAAAAAGACTGTTTAAAAATTACTAATGAATTTTTTAAAAATTTAGATTATTTAGATAATACTCATATTAAGAAATTATGCGGTGATATTGCGTTAAAGGTTCTTAAATATGGAGTATGCTATGGCTATATTATTGAAGGAACGAATGGAGTGTTATTCCAAGAGTTACCTCCAGAATATTGCCGTTGCAGATATTATATAAATAATCTTCCTGCTATTGAATTTAATATGGCATATTTTGATGAAAAATTTAAGGACATTAATTATAGAATGCGAGTTCTTAAAATGTTCCCTAAAGATTTCCAAAAAGGATATATGCTATATAAAGAAAGAAGATTGCAACCAGATTTCCAAGGAGATATTGGCACATGATACTTATTAGATCCTGGATATGCAGTTAAATTTAGTTTAAGTGGAGCTGGAGATCTACCATTATTCTTTAACGTAATTCCAGCATTACTTGATCTTGATGCCGCGCAGGATCTTGATCGCCGCAAACAGATGCAAGATCTGTTAAAAATTATTGTGCAGAAACTTCCAATAGATAAAAATGGTGATTTAATTTTCGATGTTGATGAAGCAAGAGATATTCATAATAATGCTGTTGCGATGTTACAACATTCTGTTGGAACAGATATTATTACAACATTCGCGGATATTGATTCTATTGATTTATCGGATGCAAGAAATGTTGATAATGACGATTTAGAGAGAGTTGAACGTACTGTATATAATGCGGCCGGCGTATCTAAAAATATATTTAACTCGGATGGAAATCTTGCACAGACCAATTCGATTTTGCAAGATGAGGGCGTCATGAGGGACTTAAAGTTGCAATTTGAGATTTTATTTGATACAATAGTACAGAGAAAAGTCAAGAATAAGAAGAAATATAATTTTAGATTTTACATATTAGATACTACACAATATAATTATAAAGAATTATCAAAAATGTATAAAGAACAAATGCAAATTGGTTATGGTAAGATGTTTGCGCAGATTGCTCTTGGACACTCTCAAAATACAATCATGAGCACCGCTTATTTCGAAAATGATATTTTAGGATTAAGTGAAATTATGATTCCGCCTATGATGTCATCTACTATTGGTAGTGAAGATATTCAAAATTTGGGCAGAAAAAATAAAACAAATAGTGGTAATTCGCAAACTTCTACAGGAGGAGGATCTGCGGTAGGTGGAGAATCAAAACAAGCAGGTCGTCCTAAAAAGGATGATGATCAATTATCCGACAAAACAATTGCAAATAGAGAGAGTATGAAATAGGAGGAGTTAGATAATGCATAATAGTATAGCAGTAGATTCTCCTATTGAGCTTATCAATGTTACACCAACATTAAATCCTCTTATTTCAAAATGCCAAATTAAGGTATGTTATGTAGGAGATAGCCCTAATCGTAATGGTAGCGTTATTACTAAAGCTGTTGCCACAGATATGGCAAAAACTTTACCGGGCTGTCCAATTGTGGGATATTATAACGAAAACACTGAGGACTTTGAGGCACATAATCAAAGCATTGATATTCGCAATGGAGATTGGTTCTTTAAAGATACTACACAGCCTTATGGATTTGTTGATTTAAATCCAAAGGTGTGGTTTCAAAAATTTTCTGATGATGGCGTTGAACATGAATATTTGATGACAGAAGGATATTTATGAACAGGCCAATATCCAGAAACTCAAAGAGTTATTACCAAGGGTAATAATCAATCTATGGAATTAGATGAATCTACTTTAAAAGGTTTTTGGTCAGAAAATGATAATGAAAATTTGAGCTTTTTCATTATAAATGAAGCAATAATCTCTAAACTTTGTATTCTTGGTGAGGATGTTGAACCTTGCTTCGAGGGTGCGCAAATCACCAGAGTGCAATTCTCATTTGAACCTTCTTTCCAGGAAAAGATTTTATCTATGATGAAAGAAGTTAAAGAGATGGAAATAAAAGGAGGGACAGATTCTGTGGAAGAAGTAAAGACACCAGAAATGGAAGAAGAAGTTTTAGATAACGAAGAAGAAAAACCAGAAGAAGAAGCTCCTGCAGAACCTGAAGTTGAAGAAACTCCAGA
>AUXO016528202.1_pt1 | contig 15807 bp, 13 predicted proteins | sample 768731 | NCBI WGS metagenome assembly AUXO01 (sample SAMN02715735, study PRJNA202380) | gut metagenome | biome: sheep rumen | host: Ovis aries | place: New Zealand: Palmerston North
TCCTGCGGGGTAAGGCCTTCCTGTGGCGAAATCAGTGTCCCGTTGACTTTCCATTTCACATTTGTGATCTCCACAAAATCGAGCGCCTCAAATCCGGTGATGGTACAGTCCTCGTTGACCTCCAGGCTGATGGAAACCGGGTGCGCTTTGTCCGACGGAATGGTGGAAAGAATCACCTCCGGTGTATCCTTGTAGAGAAGAATTCCGGAGTCGTCCGGGATCTCTTCATGATAAAATCCCGGAATATTGTAGAATTTCATACAGCCCGGCGTGTACGAATAAGCCTTCCCGTCGATCGTCACATCCATGGAGTCAATGGAAAAGGATGCCGGCGGATCGTTGTCAAGCGCGATCATCAGATGAATATAGTAATAATACCAGCCCTGATAAACATCACCGGCGGTCGTTTCTCCCTGGGTGATCCGGTAATCCCCCTCCCCTGTGATCCTGTAATGATCGACCTTGATCTCCTTCAGTTCCTTCCGGGAAATCACGGGCAGCTCAAAGGACAGCTCCATTTCTTCCTTCCCGGAATAAAGTGTGGTATTCCGCACCATGCCGCCTCCGAAAATCTCCTCCTGAGAATCCTCCTCTGTTTCTATTACAGCAGAGAGTGTTTCCTTTTTCCCGGAAGATGTTCCCGAGGCACATCCGCCGAGAGAAAAGGAAGTGAGTATCAGAATTCCTGTCATGCACAGCTTCCGGATGGAAATATTCATAATCCGCTCTATCCTCCTGTTTATTTTTCCCGATCCATTTCCGGTCTATTCCGCCCGCTCTACTCTATTTTTTTTACCTGACTTTTTACGGACTTTATCTTTAAACTTTTTATCTTTAAACTCTTTATCTTTAAACTTTTTATCTTTAAACTTTTTATCTTTAAACTTTTTATTTTTTAACTCTTTATTTTTAAACTCTTATTTCTTCTCTCTTTCTCTCTTTCACTTTTCTTACGCTGCACGCTATCTCTTGGCCAGCTTCAGGTACAGCCCTGCCTCCCGGTCAAAGGTGTAGCTGTACATGATAGAAGCTCTCTTCAAAAACCGGTGTCTTCGAACCACACCATACTTCAAAATGTTACCGAACAGTGCGGGCCGGTAATAATACACCGTACTGTAGTTCTTCATCACAAAGGTATAGTCCGTCGTATAGGAGCTGGACACGGTGGACGAATAATTTCTGGAGATACTGGTGGCAAGGCTTACATTCGGTGATGAGACACCAAGATTCGCAGAAACGATGGAGGACACCGACTTGGACCTGCTCTCTCCCAGATGCACCGTAATATTGTTCTTATTATTCGCCAGCCAGGATCCGGTCAGATAGTACAGGGGCTTGTAGTATTTGGCATTTTTCTTTGCTTTGTAAACATACAGAAGCGACTTTTTGACATTGATCCACTTCTGCCCGTCGGTAGAATAATAGGTAGTGGTGCCGGTGTAATATTCCGCGGCATTTCTTGATTTTCTGGCAGGCTTGCTGATGTAGGCGGTGGCGGAAAACGCCGGGACGGCATTTCCAAGAAAAATGGCAGAAGACAGAAAGAAAGCACAGATTCTCCGTGATAAGCTTTTTCTCATAATGATTCCCCTTTCCAGAATTTGTACTGCAATAATCAGTACACATGCAGATGAAAAATCAGAAAACGAAAATTGTTCAGAGGAACAATGATCGCTGAAGAAAGATGAATAAGAATCGTAAAATGTAGAATCGTAAAAATGTAGAAACGAAAATAGAAGTTGTAAAATAGATTTTACCAATAAAGATCTTTATCCGGTGACTGCTACTATACGCCACTTCGTGTGAAATGTCAAGTACATATATCGAAATAAAAATTATATACAAAATGACACTTATGCAAAATATGGTAAATACGACTGATAAATCACAATATCCTGTTCTTGACTTGATTTTGCATTATGGTATAATAAACGCGATGTTTTCACAGTTTCCGTATGAAAACCGCGAATTAAGAAAAATAACCAATTATGATAGATCAATTGGTAGTAAAGGGGGGACGCCGCTATGAAGATGACATTCCAGCCGAAGAAGAGATCCAGATCTAAGGTTCATGGCTTCAGAGCAAGAATGAGCACTGCCAACGGAAGAAAGGTGCTTGCTTCCAGAAGAGCTAAAGGCAGAAAAGTACTTTCCGCTTAACCTATGGATATGCCAAGTATCGGAGTTTCGTTCGCGAAACTCCATTTTCTTGTATAAAAGTATGAAATTCTCAGAGTCACTGAAAAAAAACAGGGACTTTCAGTTTGTCTATCGAAACGGAAAGTCCTGGGCCAACCGGTATCTGGTGCTGTATGTGCTGCGGACGGAAGGTGCACGCAACAGGATCGGCATATCGGTCAGCAAAAAGGTCGGAAACTCAGTTGTGAGACATCGGCTTACACGATTGATCCGGGAAAGCTACCGGCTCAACGAAGCACATTTCGATGATGGTCTGGACATGATCGTGATTGCCAGGCCCGGCGCTAAAGAAAGAAATTTCTTTGAAATCGAGAGCGCACTGCTTCACCTTGCACGCAAAAGCGGGGTGTTGGTGAAGGAAGATTCTTTTCCTGACAACGCTGATGGCGGGTCAGACATAAGAAAAAATGAAAAAGATCCTGATCAAACTCATAAGGATGTATAAGCGTTACATCTCGCCGGTAAAATATACGAAATGTCCTTATTTTCCGAGCTGCTCCACCTATGGACTGGAGGCGATCGAAAAATACGGGGCTTTGAAGGGCTCTGTCCTGGCGGTGTGGCGCATTTTGCGATGCAATCCTTTCTCCAGGGGCGGATATGATCCGGTTCCCTGACGGAGAATACTTTCGGAGGACACAAGATGTATCTGACAAAGAACAATACTCCCATCATTGGCGCCGTTGCAATTGTGCTTGGGCTGATCATGAATGGGATTTTTAATGTTCAATCAGCAATCGGTCTGAGCAATATCGGGCTGTGTATCATTCTTTTCACGATCATCGTGAACATGCTGATGCTTCCGCTTACCATTCAGCAGCAGAAATTCTCAAAGCTGCAGACAAGAATGCAGCCGGAGCTGCAGGCAATTCAGAAAAAGTACAAGGGTAAGAATTCCGACCAGGCCGCAATGGCCAAGATGAACGAGGAAACGCAGGCGATCTACGCCAAGTACGGAGTGAATCCCATGGGCAGCTGTCTGCAGATGATCATCCAGCTCCCCATTCTGTTCGCACTTTATCGTGTGATCTGGAACATTCCTGCATATGTGGATAAGGTAAAGGCAGTTTTCGAAGGCCTCTCCTCTTCTCTTCTTTCCGCAGCCGGCGCCGAGGAATACCTTGGTGAGGTTGCCAGAACCGTCGGAGTAAGCTTTAAAGAGTTTTCCGCGAATACGATCATTGATGTTCTTTATAAATTCAAGCCGGCCAACTGGACAGCACTCGTTGAAAAGTTCCCGGACCTGACCGATCAGATCAATTCCACCAGGAATCAGATCAACAGCATGAACACCTTCCTGGGCGGTCTTGATATTGCGGACTCCCCGATGAACATCGTCCGCAGTGCGTGGACCAGTAAAGAAATCATCCTGCTGATCGCTGCAGTGTCGATTCCCGTGCTCGCGGCCGTCACCCAGTGGCTGAGTGCGAAGCTGATGACGAACATGCAGGGGGATGCGGCCAAATCCGGAGAAGCTGCAACAGATCAGATGTCCCAGACGATGAAGAGCATGAACACGGTGATGCCGATCATGTCCGCCGTATTCTGCCTGTCTCTTCCGGTAGGTATGGGTATTTACTGGATCGCCAGCGCAGTTGTCCGAAGCATTCAGCAGATCGCCATCAATAAGCATCTTGATAAGATGGATATCGATGAACTGGCGAAAAAGAACATGGAAAAGCTGAACGAAAAACGTGCGAAGAAGGGACTTCCTCCCGAGAAAATGAACGCAAACGCTCATCTTTCCACCAGAAATATCGAAAACAGCAAGTACGGTGTATCAGCCAGCAGAAAGGCTCAGCTGCAGAAGGAAGCCAGTGAGATCAAAACTTCTTCCGAGAAGAAACCTGGTTCCGCGAAGCCGGGCTCTCTGGCGGCAAAAGCAAATCTTGTCCGTGAATATAATGAGAGTCACATGAAAAAGTGATGAGGGGGAATTGAGAAATGGATGAGTATATCAGAGTCACCGCCAAGAGCGTTGAGGATGCCATTCTGGAAGCATCCATTACGCTTGGAACAACCAGAGACAACATCGAAGTCCGCATCCTTGAAAGAGAAACCAGAGGATTTCTGGGAATCGGAGCCAAGAAGGCTGTGATCGAAGCCCGCAGAAAGCTTTCGGAAGAAGATATGATCAATGAAGTCTTCCGGGAGAAAGAAGCGGAAACCACAAAGAAGTCGAAAAAGAAAGAGGAATCTCCGGAGAAAAAAGCCGCAAAGAAAGCCGAGAAGAAGGCAGGCAAGGAAAGTAAGGAAGCGGAGAAATCCGGCAAGAAGGAAGAAAAGGCTGCAGCAAAAGCCGAAAAGAAAGAGGAAAAGGCTGTAAAGGCCGAGAAAAAGGAAGAAAAAGCATCCGCAAAGGCTGAAAAGGGATCCAAAAAAGCTTCGAAGGAAGAGAAACCCTCCAAAGAGGAAAAAGCTTCTGCCAGGGAGGAGAAAGGATCGCAGGCCAAAGAGACAAAGGCTGAAAAGAAGGCTGCAAAGGCTGATGCAAAGGCCGAAAAAGCGGTCGCCAGGCAGACACCGGAGTCTGCTCCCGCCGAGAATACCCCGAAGGTTCCCGCGGATCCCGAGGTTGTCATGAGCCGTGCACAGGAGTTCCTTTCCGCCATGCTGCAGGCAATGGGCGTGGAAGCGACGGTGCGTACCTCCTATGAGGATGGAACCCTCAATGTAAACCTGGAGGGTGAGGATATGGGCATCCTGATCGGAAAACGCGGTCAGACCCTCGATTCCATCCAGTATCTTACAAGCCTTGTGGTCAATAAAGGAAAGGCTGCCTACGTAAGAGTCAAGATCGATACGGAAAATTACAGGGAACGCAGAAAGGCAACGCTCGAGAACCTTGCAAAGAACATGGCGTTCAAGGTGAAAAAGACAAGGCGCCCGGCTTATCTTGAGCCGATGAATCCTTACGAAAGACGTATCATTCACTCCGCATTGCAGGATGATCCCTATGTGACAACGCACAGTGAGGGAGAAGAACCGGCCAGAAAGGTCGTGATCACATTGCGCAGGCACGAAAGAGAAAATGCACCGGGCGAAGTAACGGATGTGATCGAGGAAACATTCGAGGAAGAAACCTTATAACTTATAACTGAAGTATGAAAACGGAGGGCTGTCGCAATTGCTTGATTTGAAACGATTGCGGCGGCCTGTGTTTTTCTGCATCAACCATCCGGATAACAGGAAAATGGGGAAATGAATGAAATGAGGCAGCAGAATCTGAATTCCGTGACGGAAAACGAGACAATCGCCGCAATTTCCACTGCGGTAAGCGAGGCAGGCATTGGCATTATCCGGATCAGCGGCCCGCAGGCCCTTCAGGTGGCCGACCGGGTGTGTGTTCTGGCGGGAAAACAGAAAAGCACTCTGACAGAGGTTCCCTCTCACACCATTCACTATGGGTATGTAGTGGATCCTGTTATGGAAAATGACCCCGCAAAAAAGAACGACCCCGCAAAGGAGAATGATTCCGAGAATAATAGCTTTGCCAGGAAAAATACTTCCGAGGAGAAGAATGTCGTCGAACACGGCGATATCATCGACGAGGTACTTATCTCTGTTATGCGTGCGCCAAGGTCCTTTACGGCAGAGGACACGGTAGAAATCAACTGTCACGGAGGTGTGTATGCCCTGCGCAGGTGCCTGGAAGCAGTGCTGCATGCCGGTGCCCGTGCGGCGCAGCCCGGCGAATTCACAAAGAGAGCCTTCTTAAACGGCAGGATCGATCTTTCCTCCGCCGAGGCCGTTATGGATGTGATCCATGCCAAAAGTGAGCTGTCCCTGAAAAGCTCCCTGCAGCAGCTGAAAGGATCCGTCTATCACAGGATCCGGACACTGCGCTCTTCTATGCTGGAAAAAGCCGCCTATATCGAAGCAGCACTGGATGATCCGGAACACTACTCTCTGGACGGCTTTTCAGACCAGCTGCGTGCGGACACCGAAGAGTGGAAAACAAAGGTAGAGCAATTGATCTGCACCGCCGAGGAGGGCCGCCTGGTGCGGGAAGGAATCAATACAGCGATTATCGGGAAACCCAACGCCGGGAAATCCTCGCTGTTAAATGTTCTGGCAGGATCCGACCTGGCCATCGTGACCGAGATTGCCGGCACGACCAGAGATGTTCTCACCCAGACACTGCGTATCGGAGATGTTGTACTCAATGTTGCGGACACCGCGGGGATTCGGGAAGCAAAGGACAAGGTGGAACAGATCGGAATCGAGCGCGCTCTCTCCTGCGCTTTGGACAGTGATCTGGTTCTTTATGTAGCGGACGCCTCTCTTCCGATCGATGAATGGGACCGAAAGATTCTGGAAATGCTTTCCGGCAGAAAGATCATTGCACTTCTGAACAAATCGGATCTTCCGGCCGTAACCGGTCCTGAGCAGATCCGTCCGCTGATCGGCGAAAACGGCGTGATCCTGAGTATTTCCGCGCGGGAAGGAACCGGTCTGGAGGCACTGCGAAAGAGCATCATGGAGCTGTTTTACGGCGGTGATCTCTCCTTTAATGACGAGGTCGTGATCACCAATATCCGTCATAAGGAGTGCCTTGAAAAAGCGAAAAGCAGTCTGGAGCTGCTGGAGGAATGTCTTGCGATGGGTTATCCGGAGGACATCTGCAGCATCGACTTGACGGATGCAATCGATCATCTGGGGGAGATCACAGGAGAAACGATGCGGGAGGATCTGATCGACGAGATTTTCGGAAAATTCTGCATGGGAAAATAGGATGCTGTGAAAGAAGCTGAGAGGATAAAACGATAAGAAGCGCTGTGAGAATGAATCATCAGGATGAGAACATGGAGAAGAAAAGCACATTTCAGTTGAAAAAGAAAACGGATGTTGTGGTCGTTGGCGCAGGGCACGCCGGCTGTGAGGCTGCACTTGCCTGCGCAAGACTCGGCCTGGATACAGTCCTGTTTACCGTGAGCGTGGAAAGCATCGCGATGATGCCCTGTAATCCGAGCATCGGCGGCAGCTCGAAGGGACATCTGGTCCGGGAGGTCGATGCACTGGGCGGAGAGATGGGAAGGGCGATCGATCACACCTTCCTGCAGTCGCGTATGCTCAATGAATCGAAGGGTCCTGCGGTACATTCTCTCCGTGCGCAGGCGGACAAGGCCCAGTACAGCAATTACATGCGCGTTACGCTGGAGAACACGCCGCATCTGTCGATCCGTCAGACCGAAGTCGCCGAGCTTCTTACAGATAACGGGACGATCGTCGGGGTCCGGACCGTATCCGGCGCGGAATATGAATGTAAGGCATGTATCCTGTGCACCGGAACCTACCTCAACGCACGCTGTATCTATGGGGAGGTCAGCACCTACACCGGTCCGAACGGCCTGATGGCGGCAACCCATCTGACGAAGTCCATGATCGATCTCGGCATCACCATGCGCCGCTTTAAAACAGGTACGCCGGCCAGAATCGATAAAAGAAGCATCGATTTTTCAAACCTGGAGGAGCAGAAGGGGGATGAGAGAGTAGTCCCCTTCTCCTTTGAAACCGATCCTGAAAGTGTGCAGATCCCACAGATGTCCTGCTTCCTTACCTACACGACGGAAAAGACGCATGAGATCATCCGGGAAAATCTCGACCGCTCTCCCCTCTTTTCCGGAATGATCGAGGGGACCGGACCGAGATACTGCCCTTCCATCGAGGATAAAGTCGTCCGTTTTCCGGACCGCAGCCGTCATCAGGTATTTCTTGAACCAGAGGGACGGGAAATCAACGAAATCTATATTGGCGGAATGTCAAGCTCTCTTCCCGAGGACGTACAGGAAAGAATGTACCGCTCCGTGATCGGGCTGGAGAATGCTCAGATCATTAAAAACGCCTATGCCATCGAGTATGACTGTATCGATGCAACACAGCTGAGACCGACCCTGGAATTTCGGAATATCAGGGGACTGTTTTCTGCCGGCCAGCTCAACGGAAGCTCCGGCTACGAGGAAGCCGCGGCACAGGGCCTGATGGCTGGAATCAATGCCGCACTTTCCATCAAAGGGCAGAAACAAATCGTATTAGATCGATCCGAAGGGTATATCGGCGTACTGATCGATGACCTGGTCACAAAGGAAACACAGGAGCCGTACCGGATGATGACCTCCCGGGCAGAATACCGCCTGCTGCTGCGGCAGGACAACGCAGACCTGCGACTGACTGAAAAGGGATATCAGATCGGTTTAATCGATAAGAATCGATACGAAAAGTTCTGCATGAAACGTGATACCATCGGGCGGGAAATCGCCAGGGTATCAGCCATGCCTGTCGGCGCAAACGCCGCAGTGCAGGCATTTCTCGAGGAACATGGCAGCACTCCGCTGAAAACCTCGGTAACCATGGCAGAGCTGATTCGCAGGCCGGAGCTGAATTACTTTGTGCTGAAGGACATCGATCCGGAGCGAGGAGACATACCGGAGGATGTTGGGGAACAGGTGAACATATCGATAAAATACGATGGATATATCCGGCGTCAGCGTCAGCAGGTAAAGCAGTTTCTGAGATTGGAAGAAAAAACGATTCCACCTGAGATCGATTACGACGACGTGCAGAGTCTGAGGATCGAAGCCAGGCAGAAGCTTTCCAGGATCCGCCCAGTCAGTATCGGTCAGGCATCCCGGATATCCGGTGTTTCACCGGCGGATATTTCCGTACTGCTGGTGTATCTGGAAGGATACTTCAGGAATATGGGGGCTTCGGAGTAAACAGGCGGGCTGAAAATGATAAGTAGAATGGTAAATTAGTTGGAGGTTTTCATTGAACAAGTCAATAGGAAAGGAACATTCAGTGCAGCAGAACAGCATATCAGGCAGCAGCTCTGACGTTGTGAACACGGTCGATGGGCAGGTCGATAATCGGGTAGTAGAGTTAAGAGATACTCTGCAGCGTCTTCCTCTGCAGGTGACAGATGAAATGTGTGAGCAGCTGCTCTCCTTTTACGCGCAGCTGATCAAAAAGAATGAGGTGATGAACCTCACGGCCATAACGGAGTACCAGGAGGTCGTGGAGAAGCATTTTCTCGATTCTTTATCTTTGATCTATGTGTGTGATCCTGCCGGAAAACGTGTCCTTGATCTTGGAACCGGGGCAGGATTTCCCGGAATCCCGCTGAAAATCGTCTTTCCGGATACAAGCATGGTACTGGCGGATTCTCTTCAGAAGCGTCTGCGTTTTCTGCAGGAAGTGATTGAAAACTGCCACCTGCAGGAAATCGAAACCGTGCATGGCAGAGCAGAGGATCTGGGAAAAGTGAACGCTCCCTGGCGGGAAAGCTTTGATGTGTGTGTATCCCGGGCGGTTGCGAACCTCTCTTCTCTCTCGGAATACTGTTTGCCATTTGTAAAAGTCGGTGGATGCTTTGTATCGTATAAATCCGGTGATGCGCAGGAGGAAACAAAGCAGGCGGAAAAAGCGATCCGGATCCTCGGTGGAAAAATAGAACAAACCAAAACCTTCCAGCTGCCGGGTACCGAGCTTGGCAGAACGCTGATCCTGATACGCAAAATCAAAGCGACACCAAAACAGTATCCAAGAAAAGCAGGGCTGCCCGGAAAGCAGCCCCTGTGAATAACAAGTTTTCAGCATTTTTAAAATGGCGTATTTAAATAGTTTACCCTTTAGTTTACCCTTTTTCTAAGTGATAAACGAAGTTACAGAAATACAGCCACAGCCTGAGGATTCTCAAGATGCGGAAGCAGCTTTGTCTTCTGGATCGCATGGATCGAAACATTTGCATTGCACCGGGCATATTCTAAGGCAATGGAGGACGCATTCTTATATTCCTGCCCATACAGAATGGTAACCGGAATGGTAAGCTTTGAAAAGGCCGATGAGATATCCCAGTAAAGATATCCGCCGTTCAGGCTTGCAAGGAAATAACGTCCTTTCCCGTAGTCCGTGTGCGAGCCTTCATAAAAGGCATCCATTGTGGACTGCTGAACAAGGAACGGGTTGAAAAAGCATTCTTCCTTCAGTGAATATTCCGTGGCAGAACGGGACATCACCAGATGATAAATGGTTGTTCCGATCACCGGGAGAGAAAGCAGGAAACGGAGGGCTTTTGCATGTTCCGACAGACCGCTTTGCAAACGCTTCATGGAAACCGGATTGATCATCGTGATTCTGGAATAGAATGAGGGATCCAGAGAGGCAGCTGTTACAGCAAAAGAGCCGGACAGGCCCACACCGCAGATATGCACCGGACTGCCAATCACCTGCCGGATAAAATCGTTGAGCATAAGTGCGATCATATAATTGGTGTACTGAATTGGCTGCTTTTCCGAGCGCCCGCAGCCCGGAAGATCAATAGCGTAAATCCGATAACGATCGGACAACTCCTTGCTCAGATAAAACCATTCATAAGCTGACCCGGAAGAGTCCGCATTATGGAGAAACAGAATCGGAGAGGTTCCCTTTCCACTGACCTGGTAATAGAGCTTTCCATGGCGGGACTCAAAAAAGGAGCCCTTGTCCGATCGGAGCAGTCCTTTCACGGACCCGGAACTGATTGCCAGATTAATAGCATGCATGCCGCCAAGCATGGCTGCATTAAAAACAACCGCTTTACGAAAAATATTTTTTGACATAGAAGTAATGATCCTTCCTTGTGGAAGATATGAATTTGGATTTCGACATCAGGGTACGAACTACTAATAGTATATCGAATAATCGGCACGGTGTCAAAAGTCGGAACAAACATTTGTTCAGAGAATATTACGATCAATGAAAATTGATATAAACATTTGGAGATACATTTATGTTAGATGAGTTTATACTTGAACAGCTCAATCATATAGAAAAAGAGTATCTGGATTTAAATCAGAAGCTTTCCGAACTGACGGATGAAGAAAAGGCACAGCAGGAGCAGCTGAACCTGTATCTGGATACAGACGATCTGGGAGTGGAAGTATTTTCTCCCCGATCAAATGCAAGTCCGATCAAGGAAAGAATCGCCGAGGCACAGAAGCATCTGGAGGAACTGCGCCTTTCGCAGATGAACATTACGGATCAGATCGCAAGAAATCGGGATAAAGAAGAAAAATATCAGCAGATGCTGAACGAGGCCAGAATGAACAGCATCCAGGAACAAAGAGACACCGAAGAAGCCCCGATGAATGACTCCAACGACCAGGGCGAAGACAACATCGCAAAAATACTGGAGAACCATACAGCTGATCTAAAAGAAATCCTCGGGCGTATAGAAACATGCATCAATCTAGTGAATCATGACCGGACAAAATGCAAGAATGAGCTGAAAAATCTTCGATACTATCTCAAAGCCCTGATCGCCAATGGGGCGGAGGATACTGCAAAGGCAGAAAATGTTTCACGTGAAACATAAAACACGAAATAGCTTAGAAATGTTTCACGTGAAACATAAAACACGAAACAACTCAGAAATGTTTCACGTGAAACATTTCTGAAATTCAAACAGAGAACCGTCCCCCTGTTTAAAAATGTTTCACGTGAAACATTTTTGTAACGGACAGCATTTTTTATGGTAATTAAGAGTGTATTGTGTTAAGATGGTAGAGCTACAATAGAGCTGAGAGGAAGTGACTGCGGTGGGAAAAACCATTGTTATTGCCAACCAGAAAGGTGGCGTTGGAAAGACGACCACAGCTGTGAATCTTTCTGCCGCGCTCGCCGCTGCAGGTAAAAAGCCATTATTGATTGATATGGATCCGCAGGCGAATGCCACCAGTGGGTTTGGTATTACGGAAGAAGACTACACCAATACAACATACGAGCTTCTGTTAGGAGAAGCGGATGTATCGGACTGTATTCTGAGCAATGTTTATAAAAAATTATCTCTGATTCCCTCCGGGATGGATCTGGCAGCAGCGGAGATCGAATTAACAGGAATTGATCGGAAGGAGTTTCTGCTCAGGGATGCGATCGGAAGCATCAAAAGTAAATACGATTATATTCTGATCGATTGTCCTCCGTCTCTGAATGTATTGACGATCAATTCGATGTGTGCAGCGGACTCTATCCTGATTCCGATTCAGTGCGAATATTATGCGCTTGAAGGACTTTCACAGCTTCTGCACACGATCGATCTGGTAACGGAGCGGTTAAATACACAGCTTCAGGTAGAAGGGGTCGTGTTTACCATGTTTGATGGGAGGACAAACCTTTCACAGCAGGTAGTTCAGAACGTGAAAGAAAATCTGAAGCTTCATATATATAAAAGTATGATACCGAGAAATGTGCGTTTGGCGGAAGCTCCCAGTTTTGGGATGCCGATTCTTGAGTATGATGCTCGCTCGACCGGTGCACAGGCATATATGAAGCTGGCCAGGGAAGTGATGAAGACTGCAAGAAATCGTAAATAACGCATCAGGAGGATAGAATGGCTGTCAGAAAAGGGTTAGGCAGAGGTTTGGACAGTATGTTTCCCCGGTATGATCAGCCGGAGGGAAACACCGGGAAGTCTGCAGGGTCGAAGGAAAAGGCCACTGTGGAAAAAGAAAAACCGGAGCGAAAAGAGTCCAGGACTGCGGGAAAAAAGAATAAAAAGGATAATACATTTCAAAACACAGGTTCAAAAGCTTCTGCATCGGATGCGAAACCCGTGGCGGCAGCTGCACAGGCTGATGTGCCGCAGGCTGGCCCTGTGATGGTGAAGATTTCAAAGGTTGAGCCAAACCGTGATCAGCCCCGCAAGGATTTCAATGAGGATGCGCTGGAGGAACTGGCGGAATCCATTAAGCAGGTAGGGATCATCCAGCCGATCATTGTCCAGAAGCGGGAAGATTACTATGAGATCATTGCAGGAGAGCGTCGCTGGCGTGCTGCCAGAATGGCCGGTTTGAAGGAAGTACCGGTTATCATTAAGGAGCTGACGAACAAAGAAATCCTTGAGCTGTCGCTGATCGAAAACATTCAGAGAGAAGACCTGAATGCGATTGAGGAGGCAAAGGCATATAAAAAGCTCCTGGAGGAATTTGATCTGAAGCAGGATGAGCTGGCACAGCGCGTTTCGAAGAGCCGCACAGCCATCACAAATTCGATGCGCCTTTTGAAACTGAGTGATCCGGTTCAGGAAATGCTGATCGCGGATATGATCTCAGCGGGACACGCAAGAGCACTGATTCCTCTGGAGGATCCCGAACAGCAGCTGATTGCTGCAAATCGGGTGTTTGATGAAAAACTCAGTGTCCGTGATACGGAAAAGATGGTAAAAGCCATGCTCCGTCCTGCAGCCCCGAAAAAGGAGAGGGAAAAGCCCGATGAGGCGCTGGAGCTGATCTATCATGACATGGAGGATCATCTTCGGGCCGCACTGGGGACAAAAGTAACGGTCAATTACAGCTCGAGTCAAAAGGGGAAGCTCGAGATCGAATATTATTCCAGCGAGGAACTGGAACGGATCTATGATCTGCTTCGATTTGGGGCAGGAAATGGCTGAAAGCTGAATTAAGGGGTGAGAACAGGAATACAATTATAGGGAGTATAAAAAATAAGGAGAGTATAAAAATATGGAAAGCAGTATTTTGAATTCATTGGGGCTGGATCCCGGGATCATCCTGGTACTGATGATGATCCTGATGGTCTTTGTTCTGCTGTATCTGGTGCGCGTTTCCATGAAGCTGACACGTTTCCTGAAGCGATATCGCATTTTTATGAGGGGAAAGGACGCCGTTTCACTGGAAAAAGCATTTGCACAGAAGTTTCTGGAAGTGGATAAGCTGATGGAGCTGTCCAAGAACCAGGCACTGGAAATCGGACGGATCAAGGAAGTACTCACGAGAACAACGAATAAAATCGGAATCGTGAAATATGATGCATTCCCGGATGTAGGCGGAAAGCTGAGCTTTGCACTTGCAATGCTGGATGAAAGCAATTCCGGATTCGTACTGAATGCCATTCACAGCAGAGAAGGCTGCTATACGTATGTCAAGGAAATCGTAAAAGGCGAATCCTATATCGTCCTCGGACAGGAAGAGAAAGATGCGCTGCGACAGGCCGTGAACTATTTCAGCGACCTGGGGTGATGACCGGCGTCGCACATGCATTGCAACATCATACATTGCAGCATCATACATTGGCAGACCATACAGAAAATAATATTTGAGATCAAACTAATATTTGAGGACAAAAATTATTTAAGAAAATATAACCATGATTTAGCCACAGAAGGCACAGGACAAAAGACTTAAAAAACACAAAGAAAAAGATACAAAGAACACTAAAGATACAAAGAACACTAAAGACAGTAAACTAAGACATAAAGTAATAATATAGAAGGTGCGCAGGGCGATGTGACACTTCAAGTGCAAGTGAAATCAATCACGCAGAAAATCACTGCACACCAACTGCAGAACAGGAGATCAGAATGCTTGACATTAAATTTTTGAGAGAAAACCCGGAAATCGTAAAAGAGAATATCAAAAAGAAGTTTCAGGATCACAAGCTTCCGCTCGTGGATCAGGTAATCGAACTGGACTCGAAGCGCAGAGACATCATTCAGGAAACGGAAGCAATCAAAGCTGCCAATAATAAATTGTCCAAGGAAAACGGACCGCTTTTCGGCAAACTGAAAAAATGTGCGGATGATGCGGTGCGTGCCGAGATCGAAAAACAGATTGAGGGAAACAAGGAAAAGGTCCGCCTCAATGATGAAAGAGAAAAAGCGCTGGATACAGAGCTTGCTGAGCTTGACCAGAAGATCCGCGAAATCATGTATGTGATCCCGAATATCATTGATCCTTCTGTACCGGTTGGAAAAGACGACAGTGAGAACGTGGAGATCGAAAGATTTGGGGAGCCTGTGGTTCCGGATTTCGAGATTCCCTATCACACGGAAATCATGAAATGGTATGACGGCATCGATCTGGACACAGCAGTGGATAAGGTGGCCGGAAACGGGTTCTATTATCTGATGGGCGATATTGCCAGACTGCATTCCTCCATCCTTGCCTATGCCCGTGACTTTATGATCGGAAGAGGATTCACTTACTGCATCCCTCCCTTCATGATTCGAAGCGCCGTTGTGGACGGGGTCATGAGCTTTGCAGAGATGGATGCCATGATGTACAAGATCGAGGGCGAGGATCTGTATCTGATCGGAACCTCTGAGCATTCCATGATCGGAAAATTCCGTGACACATTGAATGATGAGGAAAAGCTTCCCTATACGCTGACCAGCTATTCCCCCTGCTTCCGCAAGGAAAAGGGTGCCCACGGCATTGAGGAGCGCGGCGTGTACCGGATCCATCAGTTTGAAAAGCAGGAAATGATCGTCGTGTGTAAGCCGGAGGAAAGCCCGATGTGGTTCGACCGTCTGTGGCAGAACACGGTGGACTTCTTCCGTACACTGGACATCCCGGTACGCACACTGGAGTGCTGCTCCGGCGACCTGGCGGACCTGAAGGTGAAGTCTCTGGATGTAGAGGCATGGTCTCCGAGACAGAAGAAATACTTCGAAGTCGGAAGCTGCTCCAATCTGGGCGATGCACAGGCAAGAAGACTCGGCATCCGCGTAAAAGGCAAAGACGGACGGAAATATCTGGCGCACACGCTGAACAATACGGTCGTTGCACCGCCGCGTATGCTGATCGCATTCCTTGAGAACAATCTGAATGCAGACGG
>AUXO011670680.1_pt1 | contig 15805 bp, 14 predicted proteins | sample 768731 | NCBI WGS metagenome assembly AUXO01 (sample SAMN02715735, study PRJNA202380) | gut metagenome | biome: sheep rumen | host: Ovis aries | place: New Zealand: Palmerston North
TTCTAATCCGTGATTCCAAAAGTTTGCAATCAAGTTTCTCCCTGTATGTCCAAAGAAGCCTGCACCAGTCGCAAATCTGTCGCAGACCAATTCCTCCTTTATAGAAATGTTGCAGGATATGCGTGAACACATAAAATGCATCATTCTCTACTGAAAGCAAGAACACCGGCACATTGTCATTATTCCATGAGCGGACACTTCCGCCAAAGAAGGTGTCTCTGTAAATATCGTCAAGTTCTTTTTCTATTCTTGATGATAGTCCGCAATAAAGTCTGCCATGCAATTCCACCACCCAGGAATCTATGGTCATCCCAAGGTGCTTTTCGTGCTCTTCCTCCCTATCGATTGATGTTGCTAAAGGAGCCAGGAACGTCTTAGCCTTCTCATAGTTATCATCATTCAGGAACAAATCAATATCCCCGCAAGATCGCCACAGTGGTTTCTCATAACATTGTGCTACTCCCTGTCCTTTCACCAATAATGTGTATATGCCGGTAGAACGCATCTTCTCAACGAGATTAGCAAGGAACACATTCATGTCCTTATTCTGTTGCTCTATCTGCAATGTCCTTCCAACAAACTGCAGACTCCACACCTTAGGTATGCTTAAACTCTTAAACCCTTGAACTTCTTGAACCTTCTCAATGCCTGCAGCGACAAGACCAACTACAGACTGCTCTTCTGCCAGTCGGTTCACCTCATCCCAGTTCACATCTTCGAACTTTTGAACCTTTGAACCTTTGAACTCCCTTACAGAGAATAGCCCTACCCTTAATAGGGTTAGAAATGTCTTTGTGCTATTACCTAAAGATTTCATTAAATAAACACTCAAACCTACATCATCTTATACCAAGCAAAGACCAGATATCCATCTGTATATCCTTTACATGCTAGTATCAAAACATCCTTTAATCACATAATTATCAAAAAAATATTGATATATCATTCCCGTCTGCTAACAACAAATCATTTTAACAATTTCCCAATGCTATCTCCTCATTTTACATATTTGCAAATAACCTATCCACACATACCTTTAGGCTTTTAGTCCAATAGGGAACTCTGCTTCCAAATGTATCCTTCACTTTTTTCTTATCCAGAACAGAGAAAGCAGGTCTTTTTACAGGACTTGGGAATTCATCGCTATGACAAGGCTGAATATCGCAATTAATATTGCCAGCAATTTCTGCAATCATCTTTGTGAAATCATACCAAGAGCAAACGCCCTCATTCGAGAAATGGTAAATGCCATTTTTAGTGAAGGGTTCAGGGTTCATAGTTAATGATTCTTTCTTGTAATCATCGATTGCGACCAGGATTGCATCTGCCAAGTCGCGAGCATAGGTGGGTGTACCGACCTGATCGAAGACCACCTTCAACTGAGGTTTTGTGGCTGTGAGGTTCAGCATGGTTTTAACGAAGTTCTTGCCAAACTCACTATAGAGCCATGCTGTGCGGAAGATAAGGTAGTCAACTCCTGTTTTCTGGATATTCTGTTCTCCATGCAACTTGGTCAGACCATATACACCTGTCGGAGTTCCCTTCTGGTCTTCCTTACAAGGGGTGTTATACGGGTCTCCTCCAAAAACGTAATCAGTGCTGATGTGAACGAACAGACCACCTACTTCCTTCATGGCTATTGCCAGATTCTCAGGGGCTTTAGCATTCAGCAGCTCAACAAGCTCATATTTCTCAGGATCTTCTGCTCCATCTACATTAGTCCATGCTGCACAGTTAACTATAGCCTTGACATCATTCTCCTTTACCATCTCACGGATAGCATCCAGATTGGTGATATCAAGTCTGGTCGTAGTGATGTCAACATCTTCCCCTGCCAATTTGTGAAGCATCTCGATGGACTCGGGATGTTCATCACAAACATCAGTGAATATGTATCTATCTTTAGAGCCTTTTGTGACAATGCGCATCTCATTGCCCAACTGGCCATTAGCTCCTGTAACTAGTATAGTCATACAATAACGATTAGCGGTTAAAGGTTAGCGGTTAGCGTACAAATCCACATCGATAGAGAAAGGTGAATCGAAATCCTTTAGCAAGGCATGTTTGGTATCCTTTTCGCTGAGATTTGCTTTCTCCGTGGGAATACGCCAGTCAATTCCAAGGCTGCCATCCAAAATACTGATACCACCATCTGCCTCGGGATGATAGAATTCATCACATTTATACTGGAACACAGCGGTCTCGCTGAGCACGGCAAAGCCGTGAGCAAAGCCGCGAGGAACGAAGAACTGCAAGCCGATGGCTGAAGTAAGATGGCTGAAGTAAGATGGAAGAGAACCACTCAATTCATTAGCAATTCGAACTCCTTCTTCATCACGACCACATAACAAGCAAGCTACATGCTGTCCATATGTGGGACTACCCTTGCGGATATCTACTGCTACGTCCAACACAGCGCCCTTCACACAGCGCACCAACTTGCTCTGGGTATAAGGGGGCCTTTGAAAATGCAATCCGCGCATCACGCCGTATGAGGACATACTTTCATTGTCTTGAACAAAGTTGATAGTATGCCCAAGTATCGGAGCCACCTTCTCGTCAAACTCTCTCTGAGAGAATGACTCAAAGAAGTAGCCTCGCTTGTCGCCAAACACCTTTGGTTCTATGATAAGTACACCTTCAATATCTGTTTTTATTACGTCCATTCCTTTTCTTTAAAATTCATCAATTTTACCAGCGCCATTTTTCTCGAACTCGTCAGCCATCTTCATAAGGTATTGGCCATATTGGTTCTTAATCATGGGCTTTGCCAGCTCACGCATCTTCTCTGTTGTTATCCAACCCTTACGAAGTGCTATACCTTCAAGGCAGGCAACCTTGAGCCCCTGACGCTTTTCAATGGTCTCAATGTAGTTGGTAGCCTCTGTCAAACTGTCATGGGTACCAGTATCCAACCATGCGAAGCCACGTCCTAATGTCTGCACCTTCAGCTCACCATCATTCAGGAACTCTTGGTTGACTGTGGTTATTTCTAACTCACCACGAGCTGAGGGTTTAATATGTTTAGCCACATCCACCACCTTATTTGGGTAGAAATACAGGCCTACAACAGCATAGTTGGACTTGGGTTCTTTGGGTTTCTCCTCAATAGAAAGGCAGTTTCCTTCCTTATCAAACTCAGCCACACCATAGCGTTCAGGATCGTTCACCCAATAGCCAAAAACCGTTGCTTTATTATCTTCCTCAGCGGTACGCACAGACTCCTTTAGCAATGCACTAAAGCCTGCACCATGGAAGATATTATCACCTAAAACAAGGCAAGCACTGTCATCTCCAATGAAATCTGCACCAATGATGAAAGCCTGGGCAAGACCATCTGGTGATGGCTGCTCAGCATACTGGAAGTTTACTCCATAATCGGAGCCGTCTCCCAAAAGGCGTTTGAAGCCTGGCAGATCGTATGGCGTAGAGATGATGAGAATATCCCTAATCCCTGCCAACATCAACACACTGATGGGATAATATACCATCGGCTTGTCATAGATGGGGAGGAGCTGCTTTGAAACTCCTTTTGTAATCGGATAGAGGCGTGTGCCGCTTCCGCCAGCTAATACTATACCTTTCATAATATTCTTTAATTATACAATAATTAAATATTGCCAAATACTTGTTTATAAAGAACTTGTCATCTATACATGATGCAAACAAGTAACATTACATTTTTCTTAAAACACTCTATTGTATGGAATTCAATGACAATTTGTCATCGACCGTTTTTTACTGACACATGCTCTTCTTATCTTAAATATTTATATGCCTGCTTTATGACCCATGAAGGAGAAATCATTAGAAGGAACATTGCATATGCATATACTATTGACATGAAACCATATCCCAAATCCTTACTTATCATTATCCTTAGTTTTAATTGGCTTTTAGCAAAATCCCATCCATTTCTCCGATGTTTAAACATACTGTCTGTTATACGGAAGTCTAGGACAACATCAGATAGATTTGCTATAACGCATCCATGTTTATACCCCTCATGCCATAGACGTGTGTCTTCATTACGTTCGTAATCAGTCGGGTATTGCCATCCTGCTTTTTGAAAAAAACTTCTTCTAAACATAGCAGTTGGATGCGCCACAGGGTTTCGTTTTGCAAAAAAAGCCTTACAATCAGCCGGGTCGCATGGATACTTTGTTATTTTTTTGCGATTATTTCCTTGCTCATCAATTTCATTTATAGCACCACCAACAACATCAACATTTTCATGACATTGAAGAAAAGATAATTGTTTCTCAAATCGATAAGGGTCCGCAATATCATCCGCATCCATACGAGCAATATATATATAATCTTTGTTTTTTACGATGGCTAATAGTTCATTTAACGAATAGGCCAATCCTCTATTTTGAGCACGTTTATATATCAAGACTCTCGAATCTCGCAATAATGTTAGATACGTATTAATCTCATCTTGAACAGGCCCATCATATTGAATATATAACGCGATGTTTGAATAAGACTGCTTAAGGATACTCTCAACAGAAAGCCTTACATAAGATAATGTGTCATTTTTGTATAATGACATTATTACTGCTACTGTCTCCTGATTATTCATTTTAATACAAAGATAATATATATAGACTTTACATTCTTTTCAAAAAATGGACGAATCTTTCTGTAATAGAGTAATTAACAGAGAAAAGAACAGCCAATATTTTCCGACTAACCGGTATAGGAGACGAAAGAAGGGTATAAAGACTCCCTCGTAGTTCCTTTGTTAATAGAGTGATTACACTATTTTTGTCTATATCAGTATCTGATATACCATAATATGCTATCTTGCACAAAAGAGAAAGCGGAGTTCTTGCTTTCTTTACCAACACCATTTTACGTATGTTGCCATAAGTTTCATTCTGTGAAAGTAAGTCTAATTCATTAGCGGCTTCGTACAAATCAAAATCCTTTTTTCTCAAACCACCTATAGAGATACTTTCATCTTGCTGGAAATAATAATAATATATTTGGTTTGTATTAACTAGTATTGAGGCTTTTTCTAAAGCTTTGTACTTAAAATCAATATCTTCATTGATTTTTCCCACCCTGAAATATATCCCTTCAAGTAACTCACGCTTGAAAAGGCAAACACATACGCTATAATCTCCACCGACTCCTTTTGTAGTACTATACATATAATGTTGAAGTATGTTCTTTCCTTGATATACTTCAAGTTTCTTTTTGGGCTGTTTAAACTTCGTTTCATCATTATATGCATATCCTAACTGAAACTGTACCACATCTGCTTTAAAATCCTCTATTATTTGTGCACAGTTTTTTATCGCATCCGGATCTAACCAGTCGTCACTATCCAAAAAACCTATAAAGTCGCCTGTAGCAGCAGCTATTCCAGTATTCCTAGCCCCTGCTAATCCTTGGTTTTTTTGATGAATAACCTTTATTCTCTCATCTATTTTTGCCAACGCATCACATAATTGTGGACACCTGTCAGGCGAACCATCATCCACCAAAATTATTTCAAGGTAAAAGAAACTCTGTTTTTGCAACGAGCGGACACATCTCTCCAAATATTTTTCAACCTTATAAACAGGTACAACTATAGATATTTTCATGAATCATTGAGTTTTAAATGATTTACCATTGGACATAACCAGTGGGGCACTTATAAAAACCATGATAGCATAAGGAGTATCAATGGTTTGTCTTTGGTAGAATGAAAGCCAGAATACCAGTAAATAAAGCATATAGACTCTGGATGGCACAAGGTAATACTTAGCCTTTTTTATTAAAGTATAAGAATATGAAAATAGGATCATAAGAAAGCCCACAATACCGAACTGGTATATCCAAACTTTTCCGCCTCCCACTCCAGACTCTATAAATGATATGTATGATCGATATCCTTTGCCGAATAATATCGATCCATCCTTGATTGCCGCCGCAAAAGCAAAATCCAAATAATAGTCACTTCTATTATCGCCATGATTTTCAGAGGTTGCCCTCTCCCATACAAGTTCATTAATCGAATCCCAGAAGTAATATCCCAGCACACTTATCGCTGCAATAATTATTATTGTATTCTTTAATGAGCCTTTTGCCATTGTTACAATTCTTATGGCAGCCAAAATATAAAAAGCAAAAGAAAACGTACATATGCCAGCAACCCATAGAACATAGCTATCTTTTTTATATCTTTCATTTTGACCTATCGTAAACAATAACAGACCACAAAGTGTACCGACCAATCCTGGCTCATTTGCCAAAGATTGAAATCGCACAATATCGTCGCCAATACGATACAAATTAAATAGAGCATGTTCAAAATAAACTGTTCTTAATGCACCTGGGTTTTCCACCGTTCCAATTATCACGGTTAATCCCGAAAATCTATATATAAAATATTCAATTAAAGACAAGAAAAGAAGACTAACCATTAGTTTTATAAAAAGCCCAAAAGCTTTATCCTTGATTGTATCTTTTGTATATATCAGGAAAAACAGATAACCAAGCATCAAATATGGAGTGGTATCGACCACCCAGTGATTGAAAAAAGAAGAGAAAAAATACACAAACACAAAGGGTGCTGATATAGTTACAGCATATTTAATATTGCTCTGAGAGAATATTCCTTTATTTAAAAGCATCACAGCAAATGTTATGACAAAAAACATGCCATAGACAAAGACACCCGCCCTTTCTCCTAGGTTGTATAATGAGAATCTAGCAATCACGCTCCATAATGCTACAACCGACAAAACAATCGAATAAAACTTACTCAAACTAGCCATTTCTATTTAATAGAATTTAATATAAAGTTCCACTTCGCCATAATATTGTTTAATGCAAAAGCCCTGCTCTTCTCAATAGCTTTTATTTGTAGTCTCTCCCTTTCTGACTGATGGCTTAGCAGATTATCTAATTGAGATGCAATGCCCTGTGCATCATCACAGTCAACAATAATACCATCTTCATTGTTTGTGATTATCTCTTTCTGTCTGCCTTTGTAATCGCATGCTATACATGCACAACCTTGAGACATCGCCTCAATCAAGACCATTCCAAAACCTTCATATCTACTACTTAAAACAAATATGGAAGCTTTTTTATACAATGGTAACATATTATCAACATAGCCGAGAAAATGAACCTTATCTTCTATACCATTTTCTTTTGCCATTGACTTATATTTATTCATACTTTTAGACGTACCACCACCAGCTATATGCAATTCCCATTCGGGGTAATGCCTTGAAATCTTACCAAATGCTTCTAAGAGCAAATCAAATCCCTTTGTGTATCCAGCGTCAAGTCTTCCAGCTGCCAAAATTATTTTTTCCTTTGTTGGCATTTCATTTGTCGGCTCGTATGCTAAAGGATTCGGTAATACCTGAACATTTTTTAGTCTACTACCGATATAGTCTTTATCAGCCCGAGTAAGGACAGTAACAATAGACATATATTTATTACAGAAAAACTTGAAAAATCTTTGCTTGAGATTAAAATCCATATTATCAGGCCGTTCAAAACTATTATGTTCAGTTTGAATGACTTTCACACCAAGACCTATTGTAGCAATTTTTGCATGAATGCCTTCCCCATCTAATAAACAGATCAAATAGTCTGGTCTAATAACACGTATAATCTTTCTAAGTTTTATATCATATCGAAGACTCATAAAGAGACCACTTTGCAAAGGTTTTACGCTTTTTATAATTATACCAGCAGGGACTTTATATGTAATGGGTTTATCTGGCTCTTTAATGAGAATTGTGACTTCATTGCCTTGTTCGTAAAACCCTCTAGCCCAAAGGGACGCAACTCTTTCAGCACCTCCATCTGTTAATTTCTTTACTAATATCGCGATTTTCATAATTGCATACTATTTAAAACACGAATAAGATATGACATAGACTCGTCTTTCATGAAGTTAAGTTTCTTATGAACCTGATTATAATCTGGAATATTCTCCACAACACGGTTTTCATCATCTGTCAAGAAATGATTCTCCAAACCAAGTTGTTGAAGTAAGTCAAGTATTCTCCCATTATCAATAGCGTTCCCCTTATGCTTGTTAAAAGAGACGAACTGCTTTCTGAAGTTTATTGAAAATATTGTTCCGTGAAAAGAGTCCGTTATCATATATGCACAATTCTTTATAAGCCATAAGAAATTTGATGTACCTACTTGCTTGATTACTTTATTATCATCAACATTTATAGGACGTGTCTGAATATATCGCACAGGAATTCCCATTTTATTTCCCAAGTTTTCTGCGTAATCTACAATACATTGTTTCTCGCCAAGAATATAGCACAGAATGTACTCAGGTGGCATATTATTAACAGGTTCCATGTATTTTTCCCACTCTCTTAAATTAACAAGAAGTGTTGGATCAACCACATGTGTAACTTCTTTATTCAGGATTGCACATAGTGTTCTAGAATTTTGGAAATCACGGCAAGAAAGATGAGCAAATGAAGCCAATCTCGGAGCTACGAACCGTACAAACTTTTGTGGTAATTCAGAAGTTCCAAAACTACTTCCATAAGAGCACTTCTTTCCCGGATTTTTCACAAAATCCAAATAGTTTGGGCTATATTGATAAAACGCATTCGGACTCCAAGTTTGATCACTTCCAACCATAAAAAGGTCATATTGAGAAACAAGTTTTCGCAATTCATCATATGCTATGACATCCTTTCTGATAGGGGTATTGGCAACACAAAACTCTTTATTTTTTTTATAAATAACTTGATAATCATCTAATTTCTGAAAGTCGTACTTCAAATCCTGTTTTCTTTTTTCCTGATATTTTTTGAGTCTTATTGGTGCAAGCGGATGCTTCAATACGAAAAGAAGGCGATTCACATGACCTTCTTTTATTAGTTTTGTTTGAATATACTCACATTCATGGTTATTGTCTCTCAATATTTTTGAAAGCGCAAAAGCTTGTAATACCGTGCCATGATTACAAGACAAAAAGGGACTAAATAATGCAATTTTCATCTGTACCGAACTTTATTTATCAACTTCACGAAGTATTGATATAGAGAGACGCAGAACCAAATAGAAAACATCAAATCAATTCTTTTCAGAACAAAAAAGAGTTTACGTAAATGATGTGGGGGAGAAGAATTAACAATACATGAATGTACATCTTCCAATTCTATTTCTTTATTTTTGACATGAAGTGAATATCCCCTTTGCAGAAGGGGACATGCAAAAGATTTTCCCGTTTCTGTCATAATCATCACCAGCGAAACTCCCTTATTGTCATTTAGTATTTCTTCTTTGTGATAATTCTCTACATGCCAGAAATCTCCTATCATAATATCAGATCCAGTATTAAAGCCCCTAGCTGCGCAGTTTGAACAACTTGGTCTACAATAGACATATTTTAAGAAACCTTGCATATATCTATTTTGTTTATTTCCTTCTAATACCAGATTAATCACATTGTTTTTCTTGTCAACTGCATCAATTTGCAATCCATAATTGCGCCATCCATCAATTTCCTTGTTTCTAAAATTAATGTTTTTAATGGTATATTTGTCCTTACATAAATAGTGGAGATATTCTTGCCATATGCCTGGACTTGGTACGGCATGGCAAATAAAATCCATTGTTATTAAATTTGTGTAGTTCTTTCGCAAAAAATGATGTAACCCTGAAACCTGGCAAGGTGTTCCGCAGAACAGAACCCATCTGCCTTGTTGAAGTATATTTCTTATTTCGGAATAAGCATCTCCCGTTTGGCTTTGGACATATTTTGATCCCTGAAATTTTTTTATATCTTCTTCTGTTTCTGCACTCCCTACTACCACATTCCAAGAATCATCGAATTGGCTTGCCCATACTATTCCTCCTAGTTCCAGAATACGTTCTGCTGCCACGATAAAAAAAGCACCTGAAGAGCTTTTCTTTCGTGTTTCTTGATTTTTTGAAACATATGCATATGCGGATAGAGGTTCATCTTTTTTCGGGAAACTCGTTTCATATTGACAGACTTTATTACATAAGCCACAGTCTATACATCTACTCTTATCAACCTGAGGGTAGAAAAAACCTTCAGAATCTTGAACCATGGAGATACACCTATTTTTGCAGATCTGCTCGCATGCTCCACAACCGCAACACCTATTTTTATCTTTTATATCAATCATCCAAATATGTTTTTATCTCAAACGCTGAGACCATTCTTCAAGTTTATAAAAAAAATTGATTATGGCACATTTCAAAGTAGGAAAGCTCCTATATGTTCTTGTATATTTAAGTTTTCCATCCAACACATACTTTCGTTGAATGTTGCCTTTTACATTCGCTTTAATAGTCTTAGAATGCTCATGCAAATATGTACAATCTAAAAGCAAATAGTTAGAATACCCCTTTTCCGCAAATCTTCGAGCAGTGAAACGCTCTTCGCAAAAAAGGAATGTCTGATCGTAGAAAAAACCTACTTCCTCAAATCGAGAATACTTAGTAAAAACAAATGCGCCTGGGACGATTGCGACTTTTTGCACATTATTGTATATGGTATTACATTCATACTTATGTTGTCTACGACTAAATGGCGTATACGAAAGAACATCGGAAAGGAATGTTGGGTGATCAAGGTTTGTATACTTTGCATAGGAACCGTTTGGCAATAATTGTCTGGGCGAAATTGCTCCAGCATCAGGTAGGGCTTCATAAACTTCTGCTAAATGTTCTATCACCTGTCTTGTGAAATGCACATCGTTATTTAGAATACATACATAGTCTGGCGAATAGGACTTTAGGTAGTGTAAGCCATAATTATTACCCTTTGCATAACCTTCATTCTTTTCACTTTCAATAAATGCCAAATTGTCATGGGTTTGCGCATATTCGGAAAGAACAGTTCTAGATTCGTTAGGGGATGAGTTATCTACAACAACTATCATATAGTCATCATACCCATCTCTATATATTTCATCACACAACTTTATCGTATCCTTGTATGATTTGTAATTTAATATTAAAAACGCGTATTTCATTTTTTCATTTTTTAAAAGCACTAAGCCTACACAAAAAGGTATTTCTGAATTCAACGAGTAAAGTGTTGGGGCGTACATATATATTCATTACAATAAATTGGACACAAACGACAAATACTCCAACTATAAATGATAAAGGGCCACTCAAATATAATCTTGTAAAAAACAAGGGTATTGCATATATTAATGCGTAAGACAAAGTAACCAAAATCTCCTTGTATTGTAATTTCACATTTAATAATTTATTGATTAGGTAAAGGCCAACAATCAAAACAGAAACCTCAGACACCCCCCAAGAGATTGCAGATCCAACGCTTGCATATGACTTAGTTAATATCAGATTAAGCATTAGACCGACAACCGCCCCTGTTGTGCTTACGATCATCACCGATTTGTTCGAAGTAGTTGCCATCAAGAATTGTTGAATTGCGACCTGTTCAAACCCTATTACAAGTAGCATTGTAATCGAAATTTTAAATGGCAATATAGCCCCCTCGTATCCTGGTCCAGATAGAAGATAAATGATATTGTCAGCATAAAACTGACAAAAAACAATTATTGGAACAGAGAGGACAGAAAGTGCGGAGAAAATCTTATTTGCTATTATTTGAATCTCCCTTTTCTTCCCTTCATGTATCAACTGACTTATTCTTGGAATCATAACTGTAGTTAAAGCTGTAAATACAGACATAATAATGGTATATAGTTTCGTTGACGTCGTAAAATATCCCACTTCAGTATCACCTGATGTTGCTCCAAGAAAAACCACATTAAAAGTCGTATACATTGATGTTAGTACACGATAATATCCGAATATTAAAATCGGAAGGAGATATTTTAATGGTGCAAGCCCTTTAAACGTATATCTCCTAAATTTCAAAGAGTATTTCCAATTTAGACACGCATTTAGTACTATTATCATGACATTCAGAAAATAATACGTGATACTATCATCAGCATTCCTTACAAAACAAAAAATGGAGACTACATATATTATTCGAATAGCAAGAGACCTTATAGTTATGTATTTAAATTGTTGAATACCCTGAAAAAACCATTCTGTAAGAAACAGGTTGGCAAACAACTTTACTAAGCCTACTAACAAAAAAGGTTTATAGGGTTCAAACTGAGGCATGCATAACGTCATCAACGATAAAACCGCCCCAGCAACAATTGTCAAAATAAGATTAATAGTGAAAAGATTCGAGAATGTCTCACTACACTTTTGATAATCATTACTATTTCTAGCAATTTCTCTAACTCCGAATGACACTATACCTAAAGTCGAAAGGAGTATATAGTATTGTATTATACTATCAACATAATTACATATGCCAAGATTCGTCACACCTAGTATACGCGAAACATATGGATATGTAATCAGAGGAAATATATAATTACTTGCTGTTAATACCAGATTATATGCAAAATTCTTCTTTGTACTCACGTCAACCTATTATCTTCTTTATGAATTCTTCCCATTTTGAAAATATAACATGGTCCGAATTTGTCTTTAAAATTTCCATTGCCTTCTCACCCACAATCTTTGCTTTATCTAAATGAGACAAGACATAATCAATTTTATCAGCCAAAGCCATCTCATCCCCTCTAGGAACAATCCATCCGTTAACCCCATTGATTATTAAATCCCGCGCCCCTCCTGGATTACAATCAGTTGAAATACACGGTGCGCCCAGTGCCATCGCCTCCATTAAGGCATTTGGCATACCCTCAAAATCAGAACTCAAAACAAAAGCAGTACATTTCTTCATTTTCATAAAGATGTCCTTCACTGAATACTCAATGAATATTCTACCTTCCATCCCTAGATCTCTCACAAGACTTTGAAGTTCCTCACGCAATTCACCATCTCCATATATCCATAATTTATAATGGGGATGTCTATATGCTATTCTTGCAAACGCCTTAATCAGTAACGGATGGTTTTTCTGAGGGTGTAATCTACCAGCACTGAGAACAAATGATTCGCGAGGGGTTTTAATAGACAAAATATCCTCATCCATCGAAACTGAGTTGGGTATTACTATTGACCTTGACTGTATTCTTTGATTAAAATAGCTCATCGCGCCTTTTGTCTGGAACACAAAACCGTCAACATATTTTATTGCAATCTTTCTTATCACACCTAACAGCCCGTCATACTCCGAATCAGAAGGATCACCTCTTTCTGCCATTATGATTTTACCTCTATTTGATGCGAAGGAAAAGACTGTTAAATAAACAGATTGGAAATTATAATGAATCGAAACGTCTGGTCTTAGTTCTTTCAGAACTTTTCGAAGAGCCTGCCACCTACTTAAGATAGGAATAAAACCACCTATTACTTTATCCGTTATATCAATTATTTCAATTCTTTTATCTATTGGAAATACAGGTCTAAAATGATGAAGTGCTACCATATACACCTCATTATCCTGATTTGCCAAAAAATTTGCCAGTTTTGTGACCTGTCTTGACGCTCCTCCATGTCCTCCTATATATACGGGTAATACTATTTTCATATCAAAGCTCCTTTCAAATAATTCATTGACGATTCAATTAGGGTCTTAAGTCTCTGCTGTGTTATTACATCATTATAATAAGCCACTTCATATGAAGGTATTTCATCATGTACAGACAATATATTGTTTTCCAAGCCAAGGCTTTTCAAAATGTTTATTTGTCGATTATCATTTGTGTACTTATCATCAACTATGGAAAGAAGAGGTCTACCATAATTAACAGAAAAAACAGTACCGTGAAATGAAGTTGTAAGTACAATTTCTGCATCTCTTATTAATGCCAAAAACTCTTCGACAGATGCGCCTACTTTAAATATTGTATTTGGGTTACAGAAGCGCTTAGGTGGGCGAATCCCCCATACCAATTTAAAACCTGTCTGTTTTTGAAAATCATCTGCAATTTTTTCCACAAATGGATGAGCATTAAATGAATAATTCAAGAAATAGCAGAAAATATACTTTCCCTTTATCACCCTTTCTTTACGAGCTATCTCATTCCACTGATTTCTGTTTAGTAACAATGTTGGGTCAAGGACAACTGTTGGTTTTCTTCCGATAAGACTATCTATTAATTGGACTGCGGATTCTTCACGAACAGAAATACTAGAAAACCTGTTTAACAACTTGGTATATGATGCTTTATATTTATCTTCTACTATAGCCCTTCCAAAACTTGAAGCATAAGATATCTTTTTTACTGTATCTGGGGCAAATCCTAAAAGAAAAGAAGGATCACCTTTGGTGTGCTGAGTTGACCATATTTGATCACTTCCCGACACATAAATGTCATAGTCAAAAGTTTCTTTTGATATGTCATCCGGAGAGACGTATTCCCTAAGTGTCAAATTCAAGTGGTTCTTTATGAACCGCTTAATATTATTACGTTGTTTCAGGATTTGAAAAGCAAACAGATATTTTAAGACTAATTCCTTAATTGAAAGACAATCGTCAGGTTCTTTGTCGGAAGGCTGGTTTAATTGATATTTGTTAGGAAACAAATAATCAATAATTTCCGAATTATATCCCATCATAGAGAGTACCTTCTGTAAAGCAAATGCCTGTAAAACAGACCCGTGATTTGGAATTTTGTGAATCGTTATTATACCGATTTTCCTCATAACTTCATCTATCATTTAACGCTTCTTGATGCTCTCCTTTTTTGACAGTATATACTAAGACGGCTCATAAAGTTAGGGCATATGCAACACATTAACAACTTTATTCTCTCGACATTTGTAAGACTCTTATCCAAAACACATCTTAAAGCATGTTTTCTTACATAAGAAAGATTTTTAGCATAAACTAACTCGTAATCATTCTTTGCATTGGCAACAAGAATCTTTGTAACAGCTCCAAGACAGAAGAGACATTTATGTAATTCAAGCATACTTAAAACTTGAGAATCTTTTTTTATTAGGGTTTCTTCAATCAAATTTAATGTATGGAAACCATTATATATCTTCCCCACATCGAAATGTTTGGTTGCTGATTTATTATTATCTTGCCTATAATAGTACATCTTTCTATTTGTTATTGCAACAGTATTTGCTAATTGAGAAACCATTGTAATAAAACGAAGCCCTTCTCCATAATACAAAGAAGTATCAAATCTAATATTATGTTTGTCCAAAAGCGATTTCTTAAACATCTTGTTCCAGCAACCCACTTCAACTCTTGGTGACAAGAGCATTGCCGTTGCTTCTTCAGAGGTAATTGATTTTTCTATTATACAACTATTTTGACTTTCTTTATCAGATATATAGCAATCCGTTGAAAAACAAAAATCAGCCTTAAGTCTTTCTAACAAGCCAATCATATTTTCCACAAAGACAGTAGAAAGGAAATCATCTCCATCAACAAAAATCAGGTATTCTCCTTTTGATTGTTCTATACCAAAATTCCTTGTTGCACTAACTCCCGCATTATCTCGTGAAAAGTATCTAATTCGATTATCTATCTCAGAGATCTTTCTAACAACACAATCTGTGTCGTCAGTAGAACCGTCATTAATAACAATCACCTCAATATTCGAATAAGATTGATTACATATTGATTTAACACACTTCTCAATATAAGGTGCAACATTATATGCAGGGATTATTATTGAAACTAATGCTTTATTATTCATATTATTGGTTTTCTATATTGGGGTGTAAACCATCATTATTGCAAAAAATGTCGTTTTTGCATGAGAACACGAACCATAGCACGTCCTTTGGTAAACCATCATTTTGACGTAAACCTGATTTTCAGCAAGTTACGCACAAAACAATTTCTGAAAAA
>AUXO011947399.1_pt1 | contig 15800 bp, 13 predicted proteins | sample 768731 | NCBI WGS metagenome assembly AUXO01 (sample SAMN02715735, study PRJNA202380) | gut metagenome | biome: sheep rumen | host: Ovis aries | place: New Zealand: Palmerston North
TGCCCGTGCGCAAGTACTGGAAGTATTCCGAAAAGCACATGGTCAAGCATGCCGACCTGCTCGTATGCGACAGCAAGAACATCGAAAAATACATCCGCGAAAGCTACGCCAAGTATAACCCGCAGACGACTTTCATCGCCTACGGAGCCGAAATCCGCCGTAGCCGCCTGGCCGACAACGACGAAAAATTTACGAACTGGCTCGGCGAAAAGGGCCTGAAGCCCAAGGAATACTACTTGGTGGTGGGCCGCTTTGTTCCCGAGAACAACTACGAGACTATGATTCGTGAGTTCATGTTGAGCAAAACGTCCAAGAACTTTGCTCTCATTACCAATGTGAACGAATCCTTCTTGGAAGAACTCAAGAAAAAGACTGGGTTCGACAAGGATCCGCGAATTAAGTTCGTGGGCACCGTGTACGACCAGGAACTGCTCATGAAAATCCGCGAGCAGGCCTACGGGTATTTCCATGGCCATGAAGTCGGCGGCACAAACCCGAGCCTTTTGGAAGCGCTTGCCAGCAGCGACCTGAACCTGCTCCTTGATGTGGGCTTTAACAGGGAAGTCGGCGAAGATACCGCCATCTACTGGAACAAGGAAAAGGGCAACCTTGCCGCCACCATCGAACGTGCCGACACACTTCCTGCAGATGAAATTATGGCTCTCGCAAATGCGAGCACCGGACGAATTGCCAATGCGTATAGTTGGGCGTTTATTTGTAATGAGTATGTAAAGGTGTGGCTTTTTCTGTTTGATAGATAATGTTTTTGTATGAATGACAAAGTGTCGTTAAATCCCAAGCGTGTGGTGAAAAACACTCTAATGCTTTATTTTAGGATGTTTTTCATTATGGGAATAGGGCTTTATACAAGCCGTGTAATCTTGCAAACATTGGGGGTGATTGATTTTGGCATTTATAATGCTGTGGGTGGATTTGTTGCTCTATTTGCGATTGTGAGCAAGTCTTTGTCAGGAGCGGCAAGTAGATTTCTTAATTATGAAATGGGACGTGGTGATGCTGATTCTTTGAGAACGGTTTTTTCGACGACACTGACAATTCAACTGATCTTATGTTTTGTCATTGTTATTTTAGCGGAAACACTGGGGTTATGGTTTTTGAATAATAAATTAATAATACCTGATGAACGTATGTTTGCCGCCAAATGCTGTTTTCATTTATCACTTGCCACTTTTTGCATACACCTTGTATCTGTACCGTATAATGCAGCCATTATTGCGCACGAAAACATGAAAACATTTGCTTTTGTTTCTATAGTAGAAGGTATCGCAAAATTAGGGATTGCATTCTTGATAGCGGTATCGCCAATAGACAAATTGGTTTATTATGCGATTCTTCTATGTGTGTTGCAAGTTCTCATACAGCTGATGTATGTGATTTTCTGTAAAAGAAATTACCAGGAATGCTCTTATCACTTTGTTTATGACAAGGTCTTGTTTAGACAACTTTTTAGTTATGCAGGCTGGGGCTTTATCGGTTCGACCTCTAGCGTTTTGCGTAATCAAGGTATAAATGTTCTTCTAAATATGTTTTTTGGCCCGGCAATAAACGCTGCAAGGGCCGTGTCAAATCAGGTGTTGCATGCTGTGGATGGATTTGTGCAAAATTTTATGACGGCAGTAAAGCCGCAAATGACCCAATTGTATGCAGCAGAAAAATATGATGATATGATAAAGATTATGCTGCTGAGCATGAGGTATTCATACTACCTGTTTCTTTTGATCTCCTTGCCAATTATAATGAATGCCGCATCGCTGCTTAATCTATGGTTGAAAAATGTGCCGGATTATAGCGTGCTATTTGTCCAATTGACTCTTGTTTTTACAATGATTACGACAATTTCTCACCCATTGTCTATAGCACAGGCTGCTACGGGAAAAATCAGAGATTATCAAATTGTCATTGGCGGACTACAATTGCTTAACTTGCCAATCAGTTATGCGTGCTTAAAAATGGGATTTTCTGCAGAAAGTGTTCTGTTTGTCGCGATTGGTATAGCTTTTGTTGTGGTGTGGGTGAGCTTGTATATTATAAAGAAATTGGTCCCGATTAATCCGAAAGAATTCTGTAAAGCGATATTTAAGCTTTTGTTCGTGACGATAATCGTGTTCTCGTTGTCAATTGCTATTGCGCTCGTTCTTCCTTCAACAACTATTTTCTCAATGATTCAAATTGTCTTGGAATTTGTTATTGCGCTTGTTGTTGTTGCGTTTATAGGTTGCTCTTCAAATGAACGGCTTTCGGTAAAAAAGATGTTCTTGAAGAAGATTATGGGGGCGAAAAAATGAAAAAAATAGCTATTGTCACATGGATAGGCTCCCTTAATTATGGAACATCTTTGCAGTCTTTCGCTCTGCAATATGCTCTTGAGAATAAAGGTTACCGCACAAATCTTTTGGATTTGGTTTATTCGAAGAAAAATGCAAAGCAAAAGAAAGGACTACTGTTTCCTTTACGAATCGTTAAAAGATGGCTTATTGATAAAATGTCCAATGACAAACCGTCAAAAATGAGACGGTTCCATAAAGATTGTCAAAAAATTGTAAGTCCATCTAATGCAATAGAACTCAATAGAATTGTAAATGAAACGGATGTTTTTATTTCCGGGAGTGATCAAATTTGGAATGTGGTTCACCGTTTTGACAAGAACATGTTTCTTTCTTTTGCTCAGAATAAAAAGAGGATTTCGTATTCGTCAAGCATCGGAATAAATAGCATTCCAATAGAGTATCAAGATGAAGTAAAAAACTTGCTCTCTGCCTACAGCCATATTTCTGTCAGAGAACAAAAAGCAGTTGATGTTTTAAGTGAATTGACTAAACGAAATGATATTGTCCAGGTCGTCGATCCGACTTTCTTGCTGACTAAAGATGAATGGTCGCACTTATGTAAAGATAGTAGGTCCCCATCATCAAAAAAATATCTCCTATGTTATTTCATTGGCGAAAATGATTTTTATAGCAAACAGGTGGACGATATCTGCAAAAAGATGCAATTTGATTCTGTTGTTATGGTTGTTCATCGATTGCCTCTGAAAGTTCGTATTGATTGCGCAACTATAGTGGACAATGCTGGGCCGCTTGATTTTGTAAATCTTATTCAGCATGCAGCATGCGTATGTACGGATTCTTTCCATGCGACGGCAATTGCCTTAAACAGTTCCGTGGATTTTATTGAGTTTCTTCGTTTTTCAAATGATGATGAAAATTCGCAGAACTCTCGAATATTTGGTTTGCTGGATCATTACGGTTTGCAATCTAGACTGTATTCGTCTGATTATGACGATTGGATGAACCAAATCGATTATGAAAATGTCCAGAATGTACTCGAAGATGATCGCAAGAAATCGTGGGATTATCTTATTAACGCAATAGAACGGTAGAATATGAATAATATATGCGATTATAGCAAATGTACCGGATGCTTTGCGTGCGTTAGTGCTTGCCCTGCTGGATGTATAAAAATGGTTGAGGATGAGTATTGCGAAACCCATCCCGTTGTTGATGATTCTAAGTGTTTGCATTGTAATCTGTGCAAGAAAGTGTGCCCGAACAACAATACGCTCGATTTTGCTCGACCCATTAAATGCTATGCTTCATGGCTTACGGATTATGAACGACGAGGAAAATGTGCTTCTGGTGGAATTGCCTCGATTCTTGCTGAATATGTTATAGACAATGGCGGAATTGTATTTGGCACGGCATACGATGAAAATTTCGTTCCGCGTTTTAGGTTTATTGAGAATAAAGAGAACATAGACCTATTTAAGGGGTCAAAATATGTGCAAAGCATTGTTGGGGAAGATATATTTGGCAAAGTCAAAGAATTCTTGTCAAAAGAACGATTGGTTCTTTTTATTGGAACACCTTGCCAAATCGCGGGCCTAAAGCAATTCCTGAAAAAAGATTATTCTAATCTTATTACGACTGATTTGATATGCCATGGCTGTTGCCCGACAAAGTATTTTGAAGAAGAAATTGACTATATAAAAAAGAAAAATCATATTGAATCACTGTCTGAGATTCGGTTTAGGGATAATCAAGGCCATAACTTTTGTTTGACATTGTGGCAAACTGATGATGAAACAAAAGAACTTAAATGTATCTACAATAAGCCTAGATATGAACAGCCGTATTATGCAGGATTTATGCTGGGAGTCTCAATGAGGGAGAACTGCTATACCTGCAATTATGCTCGGCCAGAAAGAATTGGCGACATTACAATTGGTGATTTTTTACGGCTTGGACGGAATGTGCCTTTCGAATACCAGGTAAAGCAGGCTTCAGTTGTTTTGATAAATAACGAAAAGGCGGCAACATTTTATTCTAAGGTGTCGGCATCATTTGATTCAATACTAATGAATGTTGAAAGGGAATACGAGGAAAGATTGCAATATCGCCCTTCTTTGATGGAACCGTTTGCGAAACATCCGTTACATGATTCGTTCAGGCGAAAGCTCAAGAAGAAAGGCTTTGTGAAAGCGATTAGATCGGTATTGCGGTGGCAAATGTTGGTTGCGAAAAAAAATCGAATCAAGAAGAATGTAAAAAACGTTGTAAAAGAGGTGTTTGCTAAACATGAAAAATAAGGTTTTATTGCTATATCATCGAACAAATAGACATTTGGGACTTTGGAATGATTTGTCGTCGGACGATAGAGTCTTTTTGCGTTGCGCTGATGTAAAAAAATGTGGACCAGTTGGATCCCTTATTGCAAAACTGTATTTGAAAATATACCGAAGGTTGCCTGTTTTGCCGTTACATCGTATGTGGTTCGAATATTTCGATTTGTTTGAAATCGCTAGCCAAGTTACAAACATACTTGTTATTGATGGAGCTTTAAACAATGTTGAATTGGACGAGTTGGAACGTTGTAAAAAAATTAATCCCGAATTAAAAATTGATCTGTTTCTTATAAATGCTATGGAGGCTTCATCGCCCATAATGAAAAAGGTTCGTCCTAAAATAAGTCAATTTGCTTGGAATCATGTGTATACATTTGATGAAAAGGATGCCGATAAATATGGCTTTTTGTTTATTGGTTATACCTATTACAGTAAACATATGCTAAAGCCTTGTACGCTGAATTACGATGTGTATTTTGTTGGCGGGCTGAAGGGCGGTCGTGAAAAGATGATTGAAGATGCTCATGATTATTTGGTGCGGCAGGGTGTTAATTGTCAATTTGATTTGATGACATTTGGTCAAAATAAGAAAGAGAATGCATTGGAAAAGGTTTCCTATTCGGGAAGGTGGATTCCGTATGAAGATGTTTTGAAAAAAGTAAACAGTTCTAAATGTATCTTAGAAATTTGTCAAGAGGGACAAAGTGGACCGACTCTTAGATATTTTGAATCCGTGTGCTATAACAAAAAACTTATAACCAACAATAAATCTGTTAAAGGTTTTCCACTTTATAATCCAAACTATGTTCAAATATTTGATAATGTCGAAGATATTGATGTGAATTGGATAAAAGCCGATTTGAAAATTGATTATGGGTATAGAGACGAATTCTCTCCTGTGCATTTGGTCGATTATCTTTTGGAGGCAAAAGGGATGCCTGAATTTGAAGTTGGTTATACTCAGGGAACGTATGATATGTTCCATGAAGGACATTTGAACCTCTTGCGAAATGCAAAGGCTAAATGTAAACATTTGATTGTAGGCGTGAATTCTGACGCTTTAGTTCAGCGGTATAAAAACAAGACTCCTGTTATTAATGAAAAATGTCGCCTTGAAATAATCAAAGAATTGCGTTGTGTTGATGATGTTGTTTTATGTGATTCGCTGGACAAGGTGAGTATGTGGAAATCGCTCCGTTTTAATGCGATTTTTATTGGCGATGATTGGAAAGGTAATGATCGCTGGCGTCAGACGGAGATTGATTTGGCTCCATTGGGTGCGAAAGTAGTTTATTTGAAGCATACGGATGGAATTAGTTCAACATTGCTGCGGACGAAGGAAAACGGTAAGGTTGAAGAATAAAAACGTTTACTGGCAATCATACATTTAGAACCATATGCAAAGTGTAATATACAAAATACTGCGAAAATTTTCGGAATGTTTTTTAAAGCCTCTTTTTGTAGGATGTATTAGAAAATTCTGCTCTGTTGATGAATCCTTGATTGTTTTTATGTCTAGACCAGATTATTCTGACAACTCATTGGCTTTTTATAACTATATGAAATCTACCCCTAAGTATGCGGCGTACAATATTTGGTGGGCGGTATCGTCAAAAAAAGAAAACTCATTCTATAATTCGGTGCGGCTTTACAATAGTTTTGGGGTGCTATCTTATAAATCTTTAAAAAAGTTAATGACTGCAAAATTTGTGTTTTCTACACATGATTTTATGATTTCGAAATCAGATGGGTTGCCTGGACAGAATTATATATTACTTTGGCATGGCTGTGGATATAAAGATAAAATAAGCAAAAATGTCTCGCATATTTTTGACAAAGCCTGTGTTCCCGGGCCATTGTTTGTTAAGACGAAGTCTAAGTTATGGAATGTGACCGAGGACAAATTTATTGTAAAGGGGTATCCGAGATACGATTGGATGTTGGATAATTCGCCGAAAGCTGAAGAAATGGCGAGAAACTTGAGAGGAAATGCTCAAGAAAAGATAGTGTTATGGATGCCGACTTTCCGTAATAGCGTTGTTAACAAGAACTCCCCCGAAAATACGATAACGCAGTTCCCTTTAATGAAAGATCAAGAATCGTGGAACTGTTTGGATCTGTACTGTAAAGAAATCGGTGTAAAATTATTAATAAAACTACATGCTGTGCAAAAAAACTATGACATTGATTTTAAGAAATTAAAAAATATTAAATTGTTGTCGAACGATGATTTTGAAAAAAATGAAATACAAATGTATGAGTTCTTGCCGTTCTCTGACGCGTTAATATCCGATTACTCATCCATAGCGGTTGATTATCTTGTCTTGAATAAGCCTATTGCATTTGCATTAGATGATTATGATTTGTATAAGAAGTTGCGTGGCTTTGTTTTTGACGATCCTCGAAAGTATATGCCCGGACATCATCTGTATATAGAAAAAGATTTGTACGCATTTCTAAAGGATGTTGCCAACGGTACGGATTCGTATCTGTTTGCAAGAAAGAAAATGATTAATGAATGCATCTATGTTTCTAAATCTTATTGTGCGTCTCTTGCGGATGATTTAGGTCTATAAGAATGAAATATAGTAGAAAATTATTTGCTTTTATGCTTGTTCAAATCCAGATGATGGGATTTGTTCTTATTCCATCTGGTATTGTAAAGACTGTTTTATTGCTGACGCTTTTTTATACTGTGAAAAAAGGTTATAAAAAGGGCAATGTGTTCGCCACTCCACTGAAATGCCTCTTTTTCTTTTGTTTTGTAAATATGCTTTCGTGTTATTATTTTAGGGGCCAAACACCATTGCATTTTTTAATAGGAAAGGATTTTACGAATATGCTTCCGGTTTTTATTGTTTTTGCAATACCGGCATTTAAACTTTCGGATGAAAAAGTTGAAAAAACCTTGATCGCGCTCTGTTCTTTCTTTGTATGTTGCTATTTGTTGCAGTATTTGGTATATCCAGTATCTATTTTTGTAAACGCCAATGAAGGTGCCATTGCTTCCAATGCTCGCCCGCGTATTCCAGGACAAGCTCTTTTGTCTTTAGCGTTCTTTTATCATTTAGGAAAGACCTGTGATAAATGGCGGTGGAATCATGTGGGCATAATGTTTCTCTCTCTACTCTGCCTTTTAATCCTTGGCTTTAGAAGTCAATTAGCGGTGCTGGTGATTGTTACGGGAATTTATATTATCAAAAGGAATCGCCTAAGTGGAAAACTTGCTGTATATATCATTATGGGATTATCTGGATTGTTTGTAATGAGCCAAACTCCTATCGCACAAAATAAAATAAAACAGATAATGGATCGAAATGAAACACAAAATTTTGATAATGATGATTATGTTCGGATTAGAACTTACAATTATTACACTCAAATTGCGCCTTATAATCAGTTTGAAAGAATTATGGGAATCGGTCTCCCGAATCCAAATTGCAAGTATGGGCGTGTAATACAGGAACTCAAAGAGCACCACATTGTGTGGGCCGATTGGGGATTGCTTGGAATGGCTTGGGTTTTGGGATATCCTGGAACACTTTGCATAATTTGGTATGCGTTGCTTGCTTTTGGACTAAATGTTGATAAGAGGTATTATTACCTAAAGTATTGGTTCTTGTTTATGGTTTTGTGTTCAGTGTTCACTCGGGAAATATATCGCGATGGAGCATTTGCGATACAAGGAATAGCTTTGTATCTAATTTTCAAAGCACACAAGCAATATATGGAGTTTCACCCATACGAAAGAAAATATAGTCTATGAAATTAGGAATTTATACATTTATTGCCGCAAATAATTATGGGGCAATTCTGCAGGCGTATGCTCTAAAGGAATTTTTGAGAAAAAATGGATGCGATGCTCATTGCGTTGATTACAGGCCTGCTTATTTATGGGATAAATATCAACCTTTTTCAAAGTTGAGATTGCGAAGTGGTTCCGTGATAAAAAATTTTATTCGCGATATTATTTTTTTTCGCTGGCTAAAGAAAAAAAATAAAGCGTATGAAATATTTCGGAAGGAGTTCCTTTCTCTCATTCCCGAGAAAAATGTTCCAGAAATGGAGACGATAATTGTAGGAAGTGATCAAATTTGGAATTTTAAACTTACCCATGGCGATGAAAAATTTTTAGGAATTATTTCAGGATTTCAGGGGAAAGTAGTTTCTTATGCTGCGAGTGCGGAGGAATTGAACGGTATTGAATGTGGATCATTAAGTGCCGCTTTGAAGCACATGTCTAATATTTCAGTAAGGGAGAAATCCTTGCAGACCTTTCTATTGCGTAATTTTAATATGGAAAGTACTCTAGTTTTGGATCCAACTTTTCTTTTAGAACGCTCTGAATGGGAATGTCTAGAGGATGTTTTTTCATACCGGAAGCCGTATATTTTAGCTTATATTTTCGGGATTTCAAAAAAAGAACGTGATGAACTAACAATTTTGGCGGCGGAAAAGGGTTTGGATTTGTTCATATTTTGTGGCGAAGCAAAACCGGGCAAAGGAATATTGGATTTTGAATCGCCGTGTAGATTTTTGTCAGTAATCCACAATGCTTCTTTTGTTGTTACCAATTCCTTTCATGGGACGGCATTCTCAATTATTTATGGTAAAAAGTTTTGCGTTATTCGAAAATCGTCGAATGAACGGATTGAAACCTTGCTGGGTTTAGTTGGTGGGCAAAAGGCCTTTCTTCAACTGAATAAAAAAATTGAATATTCGGATTTTGTTGAAATTTCAGATTGCACCGATGAATTAAAGAAAATGAAAGATCAGTCCAAAAATTATTTGAAAAATGTTTTCAACGGTAATCTCTGATGATTTCGCTTCTTCAAAAATTACATGCTTTCTTTTATGGGCTGAATCAACAAAATGATTTGAAACATAAATGTAAGAGCATTTGGTTTGTCGTAAATGTTTTCGTTCGGTTGCTGGAACGTTTGGTTTATTGGGGCATTTTGTTGAGAGGGACACTTTTCCTAAAACCATTGAAGAATGAGAATAAACTTGTCGTCTCTTTCACCTCGTTTCCGGCTCGAATTGATAAAGTTTGGATGGTTGTTGACTGTCTTTTAAGACAAACCTTCTCTCCATCATCAATTTTCTTGTATTTATCAAAAGAACAATTCCCTGATGGTCGCAATAGTGTGCCGAAATCTTTGTTGAAATATGAAAAATGGGGACTCCGCATCATCTTTGTTGAAGGAGACTTGAAATCGCACAAGAAATACTTTTATGTCTCGCAATCGCTAACTGATGAATGCTTTGTGACTATTGATGATGATACCTTGTATCGGAATGATTTGTTAGAACGTCTTTGGCGTTTACATGAAAGATATCCAAACTGCGTGTGTGCTAACTATGGACGTTTTGTTTCGATGGATGGAAACGTAATAATGCCTTATAACGAATGGAATGTCATTCTTGATGAGAAAATTCACTATAATGAACCGAATACGATTGCAATTGGTTTCGGGGGTGTCCTTTATCCATCTGTTTTTTATAAAGGAAACATAGATGTAATTTGTGATGCTCGAATGATTAAGGAAACATGTCTTTGCGGGGATGATTTGTGGCTGCGAACAATGGAGTTTGTTACAAATACTCCTGTTGTGATATCTTCGTATTATGCAAATCCTCCCACTATCGCGTCAACTTCTTCATCAGCATTATCTGTTGTTAATAGAAGTGAATCGTTACGTGGTAATGATGTGCAACTTGCTGCTTTGAATGAAAAGTTTTATTTGTTTAATTTTTTTAGAAATGTTCAGTAAATGAAGGATTTATGCCGAAAAGAATACTTTATGTTAGATCGGGCCCATTTGAATTAAATGTGAATTCATACAATGTCCAAGAGCTTGGCTTGGGAAAAGCTTTTTGCAGATTGGGATATGATTTTGATTTTGTTACGTTTAAAAAAGAAAATTTCAAGGAATGGGTGTTCTTTGAACAGAATGGTTGCAAGGCAAAATGTATTGAAATGCCTCGATTCAGACTCTTTAGATGGGGCATAAATATGTCTATCTGCACGAAATCTTTTTTGAAACAATATGATTATGTTATTGGCTCTGAGTATATGCAAATAATGACATTCTTGTTGAGTCGCAATGCTGATAAAATGTTTATATATAATGGTCCCTATTATAATTTATTCATGTTTAAATGCTTCTCTCCAATATACGATTTGTTGTTTACAAATAGAATAAAGATGAATACTGAACATATATTCGCAAAATCAAATCTTGCAAAAAATTTTTTAGAATCAAAAACGTACAAGAATGTCACAACCGTCGGCGTAGGTCTTGATACGGAAAGGTTTGAGAAAGAGATTCCTGTATGCGATGAAACCCAAAAACTGATTGATTATATGAGGAATAACGATTGCATATTATATGTGGGCTCGTTGAGTGAAAGAAAAAATTTCCCGTTTTTACTTGAAGTCTATAAGAAAATTCTTGAAAAAAGAAAAAATACAAAGTTTGTTATTATAGGGAAAAGTGTCATTAATCCGTATATGAAGTTGATTGGAAAAAAAGATTCAGATTATGAAAGGATGTGCTTAGAGAAATTTGACGAAAGTGTGAAATCGGGAATTTATCGTTTGCAAAAAATAGACAATACGCAGTTGAAGTATATTTACCCCTTGGCAAAGGCCTTTTTGTTGCCTTCAAAACAAGAAATTTTTGGAATGGTTCTTTTAGAGGCTATGTATTTTGGCGCTCCGATTGTTACGAGTAGTAATGGAGGATCCGAAACCCTAATAAGAGAAAGAAATTCTGGTCAAATTGTCGATTTTAACGAGGATGATTGGGCTACAGCTGTGTTAAAATATCTAGAGAATGAACCGTTTGCCAAAGCGGTTTGCTTAGAAGCGCATAGAATTGTTGCTGAAGAATATAATTGGAATATGATTGCGAAAAAGATGTCTGCATTTTTTAATTAAGGTTTATTATGATAAGAAAGATTTTAGAAAAAGTCAAGGGCGATGGATTTGTGATTGATTCTCGAATCCCTAACGTTTATTTATTACGGTTGCTTTTGTCTAAAACATTTTCTTTGCTTTACGGCATGATTCGCATGCGCACGTTAAAAAAGGTGTTTATACATCCCAGCGCAGTGTTGAAATGTACAAAAAAAATAAAAGTAGGCAGGAATTTTAGCGTTGCGAGGAATTGTTATCTTGATGCTTTATCTTCTGAAGGCTTGATTTGTGGGGATAATGTTTCTTTGGGTTATCAAACTCATATCGAATTAACCGGATCTCTACGTCAACTAGGCGGTGCAATGAGGGTCGGCAATAATGTTGGTCTTGGTAGCCATGGGCATTATGGGTCTGGAGCTGGACAAATCGAGATAGGTGATGATACTATTTTTGGAAATTATGTGAGTATTCATGCCGAGAACCATAAGTATGATGACCCCTTGGTACCAATTCGAAAACAGGGAGTTTATTCAAAAGGAGGTGTAAAAATAGGTAAAAACTGTTGGATTGGCGCAAAGGTAACTTTTTTAGATGGTTCGGAACTAGGTGATAATTGCATTGTTGCTGCGGGGGCTGTTGTTAGGGGAAAATTTCCTTCAAATGTTTTAATTGGAGGCCTTCCGGCTAAAATTATAAAAGAAATTTACTAAGGTGGCTGTTATGAGGAAAATATTGTTTATTGGTGGTGCAGGGTTCATTGGGTCGTCTTTAATACGGACTCTTGTGAGTTGTGTAGATGACATGCAAATATTTGTGATGGAGCCCGAGTTTGCAAATGTGAGTCGATTAAATGGAATGAATGTTTGCCTTATTCGAGGTGCGCTCTCTAATATTGACTTTATTGAGGCTGTTGTTCGAAAGCATCAAATTGATACTATTGTTCATCTTGTGTCGACTCTAATTCCTGGTAGTGATTATGAAGATTACAAGAAGGAAATTCAAAATGTTGCTTTTCCAACAATGCGTCTTACGCAACTTTGTAGTAGTTTGGGCGTTAAGTTTGTTTATTTTTCGTCGGGGGGGACAGTCTATGGGAATCGTAAGGCTCCAGTTCCATTCAAAGAAGATGATGAAAGGGAACCTATTTCCTATTATGGTTTGACAAAATTATTACTTGAAAATAATATTTTGTTTGAACACCGTACTCAAGGATTGCAGTATTTAATTGTTCGACCTTCAAATCCGTATGGTCATGGTCAGGCTTTGAATGGAAAGCAAGGCTTTATCGCTGTGGCTTTGGGGAAAATCCTGTCTGGATCGTCAATCGAAATATGGGGCGACGGATCGGTTGTTCGCGATTATATTTATATAGATGATTTTGCCAGAATTTTTGAGCAGTTGCTGAAAAAAAATGTTTTAAATACGATTGTGAACATTGGAAGTGGAAATGGGTATAGTGTTAACCAGATTGTTGATACGTTAAAGAAGATTGTTGATGAGCCGGTTAAAGTAGAGTACAAACATGCTCGATCTGTGGATGTTTCTACAATGATTCTTTCTATAGAGCGGATGAAACAATATGTCGATTACGAATTAACTTCTTTGGATGATGGCATTAGGATTTTTTATCAGGAAGCAAAAAAGATGAGGGATGACAAATGATTTATTTGTCAATTTGTATACCAACTTATCAGCGCATTGATATAACGCGAAATACTATAGCTAGTATATACGCTGAATTAGATGATGTTGATAGTAGTGAATTTGAAGTTATTGTTTCTGATAATGACAAATTGAGGACGTCGCAGATATTTGAGCGAGAATTTCCTTATGATAACTTTCATTATGTAAGTACCGATTGTGAGGGATTTCTGAATAGTTTCTTTGCGTTGGGATATGGACGAGGACTTTTTTTAAAATTGCATAATAATTATACAATGCTGAAAAAAGGTTCTTTAAAATATTTAATAGATCAAATAAAAAGTTATCAAGATTGTCAGCCGGAAGTTTTTTTTACAAATGGATTGCGTGGCATCAAAGAAAAGAGAGAATATGGTTCATTTGATAAATATATGGCTGAACTCAGTTATTTCTCCTCATGGAGTGCGGGATTTGGCATTTGGAAATCCGATTATGATCGAGTGAAAAATGAAATTAAGGTTGATAGAATGTTCCCGCAAACATCCTTATTCCTAACCAGTTCTCAAAAGAGTCTCTTTGTTTTGAATGATGAAAATTTGTTTGATGATCAGAAAATTCCCAAAAAGGGTGGGTATAATCCATATAAGGTGTTTGGAATTGATTATTTAAATCTGATAAATATTGCGTTAGAGAAAGGAGAAATCTCGCAGAAGACTTTTGTAAAAATAAAAAAAGACCTCTTGCGCAACTACTTGGCAACGCGCTATTTTAAGACTGTGATTGCACGAATGGATAAATTTGAATATGATAATATAAAGGAGTATTTGACAAAATTCTATGGAAAATATGGATGGTTAAAGATGTATTTTTATGTGATGTTGACTCCGTTTAAATTTTTTCTTGGTAAAATTCGCCCTAACAAATAACTTAAAGGAAATGCTAGTATGATTCTGAATGAAAAACCCGAATATTGCTGTGGTTGCTCCGCATGTAAAAGCATTTGTCCTAAACAGGCTATTTCCATGCAACCAGATGCATTAGGTTTTTTATATCCTAAAATTGATTCGTCTAAATGTATAAACTGTGGTTTATGCGAAAAAGTTTGTGCCTTTAATGATCATTATGATATATCTCTAAATCTATCAACGCCACAGGCGTTTGGTGTTCGCCATAAAAATTTGCAAGAAATCGAAAAATCACGTAGTGGTGCTGCGTTTGTTGCATTATCAGACTTTGTGTTGGAAAATGGCGGCGCTGTTTATGGCGCTGGCTATAGTGATTGCTTTAGAGTGATTCATAAACGGGCTGAAACGAAAGAAGCGAGGGATGAGTTTAGGGGGAGTAAGTATGTTCAAAGTGATATGGAGGATGTATTCGCGCAGGTTAAGAATGATTTACAAAATGGGCGGCAAGTTGTTTTCTCTGGAACAGGATGCCAAGTTGCTGGATTGAATTCTTATATAGGCCCGAAATTACGAAAAAATCTTTATTTGGTTGACATCGTTTGTCATGGAGTACCTAGCCCATATATATGGCGTGATTATTTGAAGTATTTGGAGGAAAAGGAAAAAGATAAAATTATTTCTGTAAATTTTAGAGATAAAAAAAAGTTTGGGTGGGCGGCTCATAAGGAATCGTTCCAATTTGAAAATAAATGCGTTACGGCAGACTCTTATACATATTTGTTTTATCGTCACATAATGTTCCGACAATCTTGTGGTATATGTTACTTTGCAAATTTAAATCGTCCTGGTGATGTGACAATTGCTGATTTTTGGGGATGGAAAAAAATTGATTCTAATTTTAATACAGACGATAAAGGAAGTTCTTTAATTTTATGCAATACGGAAAAAGGCTTAGAATGGTTTGCATCGTGTAAAAAAGACCTTCATTGGATTCCTGTCAAATTAGAAGACTGCAAACAACGCAATTTGCACATGCCTTCTAAGATAAGCAAAGATAGGATGAAGTTTGAACGGGATTATAAAAGAAAAGGATTTAATTATGTTTTATTCAGATATGGCAATGTCGGTCCTATATACAAGATTCGGAAAATAGGATCAGTTGTAAAAAGGATTTTAAAAAAAATCTTTTAATAATGCTGCTTAGTTTCGGAAATGCAGGAGGACTACAGTGAAATTCTTCGTCACAGGTGTTGGTGGCCAGTTGGGCCACGATGTAGTAAACGAGTTGGTCTCTCGAGGCCATGTTGCAGTGGGGTCTGATATTGCTCCAGAATACGCCGGTGTCGCAGACGGAAGTGCAGTGACCAAGGCAGAATACCGTCAGTTGGACATTACGGACGCTAGGGCCGTCGAAAAAGTCCTTATGGATGTAAAACCCGATGCTGTCATCCACTGTGCCGCTTGGACTGCCGTCGATTTAGCAGAAGATCTCGATAAGCAAGAGAAGGTCCGTGCGATCAATGCCTACGGCACCGAAAATATCGCGCACCTATGCAAGGCTCTAGATTGTAAGATGACCTACATCAGCACGGACTACGTGTTTGACGGCCAGGGAACGGAACCCTGGAAGCCCGACTGCAGGGATTACAAGCCTCTCAATGTTTACGGCCAGACCAAGCTCGAGGGCGAA
>AUXO010636469.1_pt1 | contig 15799 bp, 11 predicted proteins | sample 768731 | NCBI WGS metagenome assembly AUXO01 (sample SAMN02715735, study PRJNA202380) | gut metagenome | biome: sheep rumen | host: Ovis aries | place: New Zealand: Palmerston North
TTCACCCGCCAACAGTTGAACATCATCGCCCAAATGAGGGAGAAAGACATCTACACCGTGGACGAAACGGGTGAAGGAGGAGCTTAGAGAAAAAGGGGAGAGAGGTGAGAGGATGGTTAGAGAAAAAGAGGTGAGGGGTGAGAGGTGAGAGAATAGCCACGGCTGCTTGAAGCCCCATTACGTAAGCTAATTAACCACCATCAAAAAGACTAATCTCTCATTCCTCATTCCTCACTCCTCACTCCTCACTCCTCACCTCTCACCACTCATCACTAAAATTCTCCTCACCTCTAACATGAATCTCAATCAAGAAGACTAATCTCTCCCCTCTCCCCCCTCACCACTAATTACTAAACAAATAACACACATGAAAAAGGAAACTTGGAAATTTATCTTGCAGCTTCTCTTGTCTATTCTCACGGCAATAGGCACTACGCTTGGCGTTACCTCATGTATGTAATGACCATAGCTTGAAACTTTGACCTTTCTTATCTGAAAATGAAAGAACCCCAAAAAACAACTCGCTTTTTGGGGTTCTTTTTAGGCTCATGTCATAATAAAATAGAGGAAAATGAGTTATTTATGTATTAAAACTTTATCAATTCAATGATTTTGAGTAATTTTGCAAACAAATCGCACGAAACAGGCAATATCATGAAGAAAATAATATTATATGTCATCGTTTCTCTTCTCTTCCCTTTGAGCGTCATGGCACAGTCGGCAATGACGGATGACCAGGTGATTAAGTTTGTCATCAAAGAGCATGAGGCTGGTACGTCGCAATCGCAAATCGTGACGAAGCTCATGCAGAACGGTGTGGACATTCAACAGATCAGACGCGTGAAAGCCAAATACGACCGACAAATCAAACAGGGCGGCTTGGGCGCAGTGGCAGATGAAGCCGTATCAAAGGCTGAGAACAGAATGCGCAAGAACAATGGCGAGACGAAAGATGATAAGGTGAAAGGCAAGAGTAATCTTCGCTTGGAGGGTGGAACAGCAGTGCAGCATACGTATGACGACAAGGATGATGACTTCTTGCTGATGCAGAGCGAGATGCAAGACTTGTTCCCCACGGATTCCGTGGAGTGGTTGAAGAGAATCTTGGAGGAAAGGCAAAAGGAAAAGAAGAAGGTCTTTGGACGTGACATCTTCAATCTGAAGAACTTGACCTTTGAACCTAACATGAACATTGCCACACCACAGACTTACCGCGTGGGACCTGGCGATGAGGTGATCGTAGATATCTATGGCGCTTCCCAAAAAACAATCCAGACTACCGTCTCTCCCGATGGTGAGATTGTGATAGAGGGCTTTGGTCCTGTTCAGGTGAGTGGACTGACCGTGACACAAGCCACTCAACGTCTGCGTTCTCAGTTGGGCGCACGATACAAAAGCAGTCAAATCAAATTGTCGTTAGGTCAGACCCGAACCATCATGGTCAACGTGATGGGTGAGGTGAAGGCTCCAGGCACCTATACGCTGTCTGCCTTTGCCAGCGTATTTCATGCCTTGTATATGGCAGGAGGAACAAACGACTTGGGTACGCTCAGAAACATCAAGGTCTATCGAAACAGCAAGTTGATTTCGATTGTTGACATCTATGATTATATCCTCAATGGTAAGTTGACTGGCAATGTCCGTCTTTCCGATAATGACGTGATTGTAGTGGGCGCATACGACTGCATGGTGAACATTACGGGTAAGGTGAAACGTCCTATGTATTATGAAATGAAGAAGAACGAGAGCATAGGCACCTTGCTGAAGTATGCTGGAGGATTCACGGGAGACGCTTACACCAAGAGCGTGCGCGTGCAGAGAAAGACGGGAAAGGAATACAGTGTCTTTAACGTAGAGGAATTTGACATGAGTTCTTTCCACGTAGCCGACGGCGACTCGGTAAGCGTGGATAGCGTGTTGGCAAGATATGAAAACACCATAGAGGTGAAAGGTGCTATCTTCCGCCCAGGCTTGTATCAGTTGGGAAGTGGCATCAATAGTGTGCGCAGCCTGATAGAACATGCAGAAGGAATTACGGAGGAAGCGTTTGTGAACCGTGCCGTGATGCACCGCATGAAGGAAGACCGCACGTTAGAGGTGATCAGCGTGGATGTGAAAGGCATCCTGGCAGGAACCGTTCCCGATATCCCACTGAAAGAAAACGACGTGCTGTTTATCCCTACCAAGCAAGAGGCAATGGTGGAACGTACCATTACCATTCATGGAGAGGTGATGTATCCGGGCGTGTATAAGTATGCTGACAACGAGACGTTGGAAGACTTTGTGTTGCAGGCAGGAGGATTGAAGGAAACAGCATCTATGATGAAGGTGGATGTGGCACGAAGGGTGAACAATCCTAAGGCGTTGACCACGGATAGCGTCATCGCAAAAACATTCAGCTTCGCATTGAAAGATGGGTTTGTGGTGGATGGCGAACAGGGATTTGTATTGCAGCCATTCGACGAGGTGTATGTAAGAAAGAGCCCTGGATATAATACCCAGCAAAACGTGTCGGTTCAAGGTCAGGTGATGTTCTCTGGTACTTATACGCTATCTACGAAGAATGAGCGATTGAGCGACTTGGTGAAAAAGGCGGGTGGCGTGACAGAGCTGGCATATACCCCAGGAGCCCGTTTGGAAAGAATCATTACCAATGAAGAGCGACTTCGTATGCAAACGGTGCTGCGCATGGCGAATACACAAAGTGGAAACGACTCCCTTGACGTGAAGAAACTTGATTTGGGAGAAACCTATTTCGTGGGTATAGAGTTGGATAAGGCATTGAGCGAACCTGGTGGTGATGCCGACTTGGTGCTGCGTGAAGGCGACCGACTGATCGTTCCCGAATATAACGGAACCGTCAAGATCTCCGGTGACGTGATGTTCCCCAATACCGTGGCTTACCAGAAAGGCAAGCGCGTGTCTTATTACATCGACCAAGCCGGTGGCTGGGGAAACAGAGCCAAGAAACGAAGTACGCATATTATTTACATGAATGGTACGGTGGCAAAGGTGGGACATAATGCCAAGGTGAAGCCTGGTTGTGAAATCGTTGTTCCATCCAAACCGAAGAACGCTGGATTGTCGTTGGCAGAATGGATGACCATCGGAACGTCTGTGGCTTCTATTGCAACCATGATTGCAACCATTGCGAATTTAATTAAGTAGAGAAACATGGCAACAGAAATTCAAGCTACAAGCATTGACTATAGGGCTGTATTACGAGAGATCAAGAAACGCAAACGCCTTTTCCTCATCGTCCTATCCATCACCTTCGTGCTGTCTATTCTATATATTCTGTGTATCCCAAGATACTACTCCACAGACACGAAGATGGCACCAGAGCTTGAGAGCTCTATTGGTGGTGGAACACTGGGATCTATCGCTTCTTCTTTCGGTTTCGACTTATCCGAAATGGAAACGTCTGATGCCATCACGCCTATGCTCTATCCTGACTTGATGGAGGACAATGGATTTGTGACAGGACTCTTCCCCATCAAGGTGAAGACACAAGATGGAAGCATCAATACCACCTACCACGACTATTTGAAGAAATACCAGAAAGAACCTTGGTGGACAAAGATGATTTATTCCGTGCTGAGTCTTTTACCTAAAAAAGAGGAGGGTGGTAAAGGCAATCAAGGAGAGTACGACCCATACATATTATCCAAGAGTGAAGATGATATTGCAGGAGCCATCCGCAATAACGTGAAGTTGAGTACGGATAAGAAAACGGGCGTGATTACCATCACCGTAAAGGCGCAGGATAAACTGGTCTGCAAGACGGTAGCAGATTCCGTAAGGGGACACTTGCAACGATTCATCAGTGCTTATCGTACCAATAAGGCTCGTACCGACCTGGAATACTACAAGAAACTGATGGCTGAGGCAAAGCATGATTATCAAAAGGCACGTCAGCTGTATGGCAGTTATTCTGATGCCAATAGCGACCTTATCTTGGAGAGCTATCGGGCGAAGAAGGAAGACCTGGAAAATGAGATGCAATTGAAATTCAATGCTTACAGTGCGCTGAATACGCAGATGCAGGCAGCCAAAGCCAAGGTGCAGGAACGAACACCCGTGTTTACGCTGATCAAGGGAGCCGCAATGCCTAACAAGCCTGCCGGTCCTAAGCGTATGTTCTTTGTCATAGAAATGCTCATATTGGCATTTATAGGAACAAGTATATATGTTCTGAACACCCTATTGCGTGAAAAGAAATAAATGACAAATCAGCCATCCGAATCATACAATAAATCCAAGAGAATAGCATCAAATACATTGGTGCTATTCGTGCGTATGTTTCTGTTGACGATTTTAAACCTTTATGCCGTTCGTCTGGTACTGAAAGGCTTGGGAGAAGAAGACTATGGGATTTTCAACACCATAGCGGGCGTTGTTACCCTCAGCTCTTTTCTTAGCGGAGTGATGGCTCTTTCCGTTCAGCGATTCTACTCCATAGCCTTGGGCTTGGGGAATCCCAAGCGAATGAACGACATCTTTTCCGTGAGTATGAACATCCTGATTGTCTTGGCTGTCATTCTCCTGATTTTGTTTGAGACCATAGGACTATGGTTCATACGTACCGAAATCCATATTCCACCAGAAAGAATGCACGCCACATTGTGGCTTTTCCAGTTTTCGTTGTTTTCTTTTATCTGTTCCATTTTTCAAATCCCATACACGGCTTCTATCTTTGCCCATGAAGACATGGGAGCATACGCCATGATCTCCACGGTAGAGTGTATCTTGCGTGTGGTGGTAGCATGGATGATTGGGAAGATGATAATGGACGGACTCATCTTTTATGGATTTGGATTGGTGATAGTAGCCATTCTCGTACTTTTATTGTATGCTTGGTATGGCAGCAACCATTATGAGGAATGTCACTATCGTCTTGTGCGTCAGTCACCATTGTATCGTAGATTGCTGATATTCTCAGGCTGGACCATGTTTGGCTCAGTAGCCAATGTGGGATTGATACAAGGAAACATCATTCTTTTGGGCGTGTTCTTCGGTCCAATCATCAATGCAGCCTTTGGAATAGCCCTTCAAATCAACAATGCCTTCCAAGCCTTGTGCAACAGCATGGTGCTTCCATTCCGTTCGGCTATGATGAGAGCATTTGCCGAGAAGCAATTTGATTATTTGGATAAATTGTTTTCTGTCAGCAATAAGTTTGTCTTTTACATCCTTCTGGCGGTAAGTTTGCCCATCCTGTCAGAAATGGTCAATATCCTTCATATATGGTTGGGAGATGACATCAACCAAGATACGGTGTTGTTCTCGCGCCTCATCATCATATACATCATTTGTCTGGCGATGCACAATCCCATTACCATCATCATGCAAGCATCGGGATATGTGAAAGAATATCATTTGCCAGTGGAGAGCATTACGCTCATGTGCCTCCCCGTAACCTATATCCTCTTCCGTTTGGGAATGCCTTCATACAGTGTGTTCTTTTCCATGATAGGCGTATGCGTCATAGCCCATGTCGTTAGGTTGGTCTGTCTGTGCCATTATTACAAAAGATTCTCCATTCTTGATTATATCGTCTCATTTGTCATTCCCTCTTGTGTCATTACGATCATGAGCGGTTTGATAGCATATACATTACATCACCATATCAGTGATGTATATGTAGAATTGTTTAGTGTGATATTACTGATGCCATTGGTGGTCATTGTTCTTGCCTATCTTTTTGGAATCAACAGAAAAGAAAAGGAACTGTCGAAGAGTTTTGTGATCAACTTCATTAAGAGGCGAGCTGCATGACACAAGTATTATCCGATAATCTCCTTTGCCTGTTTTATCTGCTGCTGTGGGTGTTGACATTGGCTTGGTACCAGTATAAAAATCATACGATAGATGCAGGTACGGCTATCATTTCGACGTATGTGTTGTATGCCATTTTTTCAATCATCACGCTCAATGATGATTTCTTCTCCATCGCATATAACCCCTTGAAGCTGTTTCCTTTCATTTATTTATATGTGATGTTGATGATAGCGTTGGCTCCGACCATCTATCATCATCTAAATCCTCCTAAAAGAATCATAGAACCTCATTCCAAGATATTGGTGATAACGGCTATTCTCACAATTGTCATGGCTGCCACTCGAATACCTGAAATTATTTCGGATTTTAGCAATGGAATAAAATTGTTTACGGATGTAGAGGGTGGTAATGATGCCTACATGGAGCAGATAGAAAAAACCACAGAGCAAGGTAAGTCAATTAGTAATTTATTTGCCATTATTGATAACACCCTTTCAGACCTGCCAGTGTTTCTTTTCTTTTACTTTTTAACATTGAAAAAAAAGAATTATTGGATTCTTGGAGGATTGCTGTTTGCCATTTCTAATTGTGTCGTGTTGCCGGTTCTTCATGGACAGAGAGGTTCTGTGATTATAAGTGTGCTGACGATTATAGTAGGATATGCGTTGTTTAAGCCCTTTATATCAAAAAGAATCAATCGTATATTTAAGATTTTTGGTTTGACGAGTATGATCATTATTTCCTTACCAATTATAGCTATTACGATGAGCCGATTTGGTGAAAATGTGGTTGGTGCTGGTGGAATAGTAAATTGGTATGTAGGACAAGGTAATCTTTACTTTAATAATTATGGCTTAGATGCTGGTGGTATAAGAAATGGTGACAGGACCATGTTTTTGATCAAAATGGCTGTGAATCCTGAAGATACCCCTAAGAATTATTTTGAGAGGAGGGAGAAGTATCATCAGTTGAAAATTGACGACTATTGGTTTTATACATTTGTAGGAGATTTTACGATTGACTTTGGTCCGTTTTACGCTTTTGTTATTTTTGTCGTGTTTAATTTTATCATATTGCTTTTAACTCGCCCACGTGATGGCACGATCAAAGTCTATCAGATGTTGTTGTTGTACTTTACCATGTGTATATGTATGCAAGGTGGAATGACTTTGTATTCGTATGCAGATTACAATGGACTTCGTATCATTGTTCTTTTGATGCTATATACTTATTTACGCTATCATGAACTATTATTAGAGAAATTTCCCTTGGTACAATCATCTGAAAATGATGATTCATTAGAAGACGTTGACAAAGACAAGTGATGAGAGATTTTGTGTATAAGATATTTGTAAACTTGGGAATGATACTTTCATTTCTTTATCCCCAAACGTTGACAAGAGTATGGCATTCGTTTAGGGACAAGGTATATACGGGGTTTATAAAGAGACGGTTTGCCAAATTTGGCAAGTCTATTGTGATGTGGCATCCTTACCAATTACGTGGATTGGAATATATAGAAGTAGGAGATGACACGATATTTGAAAAAGACTTGCAACTGACCGTTACGGTTTCTTCTTCTCAAAAACCGTGTATAACCATTGGAAACCATTGCTTAATCCGTCGCGGAACTCACATTACTGCTTGTAATCACATTACGATAGGTGACCATCTTCTTACGGGAACAAACGTTCTTATCACCGATAATTCACATGGTAGCACGGATGATGCAAGTCTTCTCATACCTCCAGGAGAAAGAGAAGTGGTAAGCAAAGGTCCCGTCACCATTGGCAATCGTGTCTGGTTAGGCAATAATGTATGTGTCTTGCCAGGTGTCACTATCGGAGACGGGGCTGTCGTTGGCGCAAATAGTGTAGTAACGTGTGATGTCCCTGCTTATGCTGTAGTCGCAGGAATACCGGCGAAGATATTAAGGAAAGCTGAATAAAATATTATATTTTATTTGTATGATCAAGAAAATTTTATGCATATTGCTTTTTACATTTTTGATGGCAATACCATCAATGTACCATTTCGATTCCAGAGGTATCGTGCTGACTGCATTTGTACAATCGTTCTCATATAGTCTTCTTTTTTTGTTTTTGGCAAAAAATATCATCTTTAGAGTTTCGATCTACACGATATTATATATCCTATTCATCATTGAAACCTTTACTTTTATTTTCTTTGGTTCTCGTTTTGACCCTAATATTTTAAGTCTCATTTTACAAACAGACTTTCAGGAAATCAAGGGATTCTTTCATTTGTATATCTTTTCTTTCAAATCATTGATTTATTTCTTGATGATTATCTTGCTGTATGTTTTCTTTTTAAAAACCATTGTGCTCTCTAACTTTAAAATATATAGCAAAAGGAAATATGTCAATATCCTATCCTTGTTGGTCATTGCAGGAGGTATCGCTATCCCGATAATACCCCTTCCATGTCAAAAAGGGGCAAATACAATCCAGGAAGTATATACGTCAATAGAGTTCGTGAACTCTTCACATCGTAATTTGAATGAGATTGAAAGTATGATGGATGATACAAAGGTCTATCAATCCCCTAAACAAGAAGATGCTCCAATTATCGTCCTGATTATAGGTGAATCTTTTAACAGGCATCATTCTAATCTATACGATTATAGGTTAAACACATCACCTCGCCTAAAGAAAGAAAAGAATTTGATAGTGTATAATCAAGTTATAACTCCTGCAAATGTAACTCATACGAACATGAGATATCTTTTTACTTTGGAAAGTTGTAACACTGACAAAGCTGATTCCAGCCAATATGTTCTCATGCCTGTGGTCTTTAAGAAAGCAAAATATAAGGTTGGTTATTTCGATAATCAATATACAAGGTCAGAGGGAGGGGTTATGGACTATAGCTGTGGCTATTTCTTAAATCCCAAGAATATTAACCAGAATTGTTTTGACTATAGAAATGATCAAACTTTTAAGTATGATGGTGATTTTGTTGAACATTATAAACGCTTTTTCTTTTACGAAAGAAAATCCTTAAATATTATACATTTAATGGGGCAGCATCTTCCTGCCAAGATGCGGTATCCCGATAATTTCCACTTTTTCAACAGCTCAGACATTCATCGACACGATTTGGATGAATCACAGAAAACCATTGTTGCGGAATATGATAATGCAACACGATATAATGATTACGTTGTTCAACAAATTATTGATTGCTTTCGTCATTTAAACGCTGTCGTTATATATTTATCCGATCATGGTGAGAATATTTATGATGGAAAAACACTTACTTTGGGAAGAACGTTCGATCATTCAAATGAGAAAGAGGCTATTGAGAATATTTATAAGATACCTTTTATGGTATGGTGTAGCGATGAATTCATAGCTAATCATCCAGAGAAGTTTGATTTGCTAAAATCATCGTCCAATCAGAGATTCTGTAGTGATGATGTACCATTCTTGTTATTTGATTTAGCATCAATCAACTTTAACTACAGTAATGATGAAAGAAATTTCATAAGTCCCAAATACCAACCTCATAAGACGGTTATCAAACATTTTTAAAAAAGAATAATATGAAAGCAAGAGTTATAGCATTCTATCTACCACAGTTTCATCCTATTCCTGAAAACGACAAGTATTGGGGGAAAGGATTTACGGAATGGACCAATGTGGCAAAAGCCAAACCGTTGTTTCGTGGACATTATCAGCCACGCATTCCAGCCGACTTGGGCTTTTATGACCTACGAATGCCAGAGGTGAGAGAGGCACAAGCACAGTTGGCTCGTGAAGCGGGTGTAGAGGGCTTTTGCTATTGGCATTATTGGTTAGGAAACGGAAGGAAACTGCTGGAACGTCCCTTTGAAGAAGTTCTTGCGTCTGGCAAACCCGATTTCCCGTTTTGTCTGGCTTGGGCAAATCATAACTGGACGACCAAGACTTGGCAAAATGGTGGAAGGGAAGAGATGATTGCAGAACAACTCTATCCAGGAGACGAAGACCACATCAATCACTTCAACTACGTCTTGCCTGCATTTCGTGACCATCGATATATTCAGGTAGATGGCAAACCCTTGTTTTTGATATTAGAGCCTTATTATTTCAAGGATTTGACACATTTTATAGAGCTATGGCGTCAGTTAGCCGTACAAAATGGGTTGAAGGGGATTCACTTTGTGGGCATGGGCAATTCCACTTCTACCATCAAGAAACTCGAAGATGGGTCGATTGGGCGTGTGCTTCCTAACCTCAAAAGCAGCTCTGACTTGTATAAGGAAATATTGTCGTGGGGATTTGATGGGTACAATTCTTGGGGGAAATCTCGTGCTGAGATGCTCAGCTTGGGGAAATACCGTCGGTTAATCCGTCGAGGAATACAAGAGAAATTCCCTTTCCTTCCTGCATACCATCTTAACTATCCCAAGGTGATGAAAAAAGAGTATTATTTTGCACCAGAAGATAGATGGGAGAATATATATCCCACATTGTTTCCTCAATGGGATAGAAGTCCACGTGTGGCGAAGTTTGATGGTGTATATGTCAATTCCACGCCTCAACATTTCTTGCATCATATAGAAGATGCCTTAGAGGTGGTTGCCGATAAGAAGCCAGAACATCGGATATTGTTCCTTCGTTCATGGAATGAATGGGGAGAGGGAAACTACGTGGAGCCAGACTTAAAGTATGGACATGGATATCTGGATGCTTTAAAAAGCACTCTTTTTTAGGGGGAGACCGCATTTCGGTCTCTTACGACAAATATGTGCCATTTGCTATATGATTGCTTAGTGTAAAAGCGTGTTGTAAAGGTCGAAATATTTTTGATAACACTGATTCTTATTATAGAATTTCTCTGAGTGTTGCCTACACGTTTCCCGCATCGTAAGAAGTTGGTCAGATTGAGCGAGTTTTTGGATGGTATCAGCCAATACTTCAACATTTCCGTATGGCACTACGAAACCAGTCTTTCCTTCAACGATTGCTTCGGGGCTTCCTCCTGTCTGGTAGGTTATGACAGGAGTTCCACACGCCATCGCTTCGATATTGGTAGTAGGGAAATTGTCTTCGTAGGTAGGGTTGACAAAAACCGTTGCTGCTGCATAGTAATCAGCCAGTTCTGATATGTTATTGGTTCTTCTTATGCCAATGACACCTTCTGGTAATCCTTTGATTTGTTGTTCCGGCAAACCTACTAATACGATGAGATACCGTGAATCTAAAAGGTTTCTTAATTTGATGAAGTCTTTGAATCCTTTTCGGGAATCCCATTTGCTGTTCACTCCTAAAATAATGTGCTTGTCCTTGTATTGGGCAAGGATGTCCGTTTGCCTTTCCCGACGGCTAAATACGTTTAAGTCGATTCCGTTATGAATCATTCTTATTGGATATTTGTTCAGGAACGACTGGTCTATGATGTCTGCCAACCATCTTGAAACGGGTACGACGGTCATGCTCTTACATTGAGTGAAAGATTCTTTCTTGCACTTATAATTCAATGCACTTCTTTGTCTCAAGTACGAGATGGGGTAGGTGTTGATGTGGTTACAGTTCTTGCAACCGTCTTTCCATTTGTCGCATTGCACGTAAGTGAAATAAGCACAGTGTCCTGTTATGGGCCAGCAGTCGTGCAAGGTCCAAACAATGGGTATGTTGTTTTTTGCAAGATATTGGAAGAGGATGGGATAATTGAGATAATAGCCGTGAATGTTGTGCAAGTGAATGATGTCTGGCTTTATTCTGTCAATTTCCTGTACGAATTTCCGTGTTGTCTTTTTGGAAGCTAATCCGTGGTTGTCGAGTAATCTTGACTGAATACCGTGGATATATTCATCAAACATATTGCCTATTTTGATGAGCGTAGATTGGCTGCTGTTTGCGTGTCTTCCATACGCAATGTAGCTTTCCCATCCCTTTTCTTGTGCCAACACTCCGATGTCTTCTGCGATTCTTCCATGAGAACCCCAATTGGCTGTTATGTTAATTTGCAGGAGTTTTGGCATTATAGATGAACTTATTTTGTTGGAACGGCTTTGGATAAAGGTCCTTCTTTGTAAACGAAAGTCTTATCGTGCAACATGGCATCACAGAATTTATACAACCTTTCCGCTGCGATATGGGGAGTCCACAAAGTGTTGATGGTACGATAAGCTTCCTTTGCCAATTCTTTCATCTGATTGGGATGGTCAAGTAGTTGCTTCACGCATTCATATAAAGAATTGATGTCTTCCGATTGAAATACCATTCCATTTTTTCCGTTTTCCAACAAGAATGGAACAGCACCGATTAAATTGGATGCTACAGGGCAGCACACTTGTCCCATTGCTTCATTGAGCACCACTCCCCATCCCTCGTTTCTGTCTGACGTAAAAAGAAAGATGTCGTGTGCAGCCATCATTTTCAAGACCTCATTGTTGGGGAAGTTTCCTAAAAGGTGTACTTTTTCAGAGAGATTCTTTTCCTCAATAAGTCGTGCTATCTGTTCTTTCATGGTGCCCGAACCAATCATGTTCAGTTCAAAGTCGTAACCTGCTTGGTGCAGCTTTTCAGCCAACAACACTGCTAATTCGGGGTGTTTCCATGGAATCATCCTTGCACACCAGATGATTCTTACTTTTTTGTTTGCCTCTCTTGCTTTGATTACCTGGGCTACGTCTTGTTGAGGTACTTCGGAAAAGTAGCCAAACTTGTAACATCTGTCTGCGAAACAATGTTGAAAGTACATGTCATTGGCGGTATATCCACTGACACATAACTTGTAAAACGGTTTGTTGTAAAACAGAAAGTGATAGTGCAATTGTGTCAATACGTTTGTAGGCGAAAACGCATTGATGAAACCACGTTTCAGAGGTCTCTCCCCGTATTCTAAAGTTAGCTTTCCTTGTCTTAGTCGTATCCTTTCATAGGGTAAGATAAACTTGCCGCCACCAGCAATCATTATATCCACGTCTTTAGCCAACTGGAATGAACGTTCTTTTTCCTTGTCATTTTGCCAAGCCCTTACGATATATGGTCTGTCATAGTCAGAAAAACCACCTTTCCTAAAAGAGTCGGGCATTTCTTGGGCTTCGATAAAATAGTATTCTCTTCCAGTCAGTCTATACAGTTCGTCTGACAATGGAATTTGATAATGGTTGATGAAATTTGATACAAATGCTATTTTCATTGTAAGACGTTTAAATGGAAAGCTTTTCTTTAAAATAGGCAATGACATGGTCAAGACCTTCGTCTAATGACACATGTGGCTCCCAATCCAGTTTCTGTTTTGCCAACGTGATGTCTGGTCGGCGTTTCTTGGGATCGTCGCTTGGCAATGGTCGGAAGACAATCTTACTTTTTCCACCTACTTTGGCAATTACCTTTTCTGCCAATTCCAGCATGGTAAACTCACCTGGATTGCCAAGGTTCACAGGACCGGTAAACGAGTCATCTGTAGCCATCATGCGAATCATTCCGTCTATCAAGTCTGTAACATATTGGAACGAACGAGTCTGTTGACCGTCGCCATAGATGGTGATGTCCTCGCCACGAAGTGCTTGCACCACGAAATTGGAAACCACTCTTCCGTCGTTGACAGCCATTCGAGGACCATACGTGTTGAAAATGCGGATAACCTTGATTCTTACCCCATGCAGACGATGATAGTCGAAAAACAATGTCTCTGCACAACGTTTGCCCTCATCGTAGCAAGAGCGTTCGCCGATGGGATTCACGTTTCCCCAATACTTCTCTGGTTGTGGGTGAACGTTTGGGTCACCATACACTTCGCTGGTAGATGATTGCATGATTTTGCAATGAGTCCTACGTGCAAGCCCAAGCATGTGAAATGCTCCAAATACAGAGGTCTTGGTTGTTTGTATGGGGTCATATTGATAGAAAATAGGAGAGGCGGGGCAAGCAAGGTTGTAAATCTCGTCTATCTCTGCCCAATACGGATTGATGACATCGTGGCGCACGATCTCAAAATTAGGCTTGCCAATCAGATGCCATACGTTTTCTTTGCTTCCCGAATAGAAATTATCAAGGCAAATGACATCGCATCCGTCATTTACCAATCTTTCGCAGAGATGAGAGCCGATAAATCCTGCTCCTCCTGTTACCAAAATTCGTTTCATGTCGTTTTGTTAATATTTCAAATATAGGTGTGCTAACATTCGTAATATATTAAACGAATATCTATCCATTTTATTGCACGAATATTTAAAAGACATTAATTTTATTTACTTATTTCTTAAAATATTTGTAACCATTCGTGATGATGAGTCCTTTCGTGTTTTCTGAAACACGTTGACCATTAAGATGATAATACCTTTGGTGACTTGGCTCATCCTTCATGTACAGGTGGGGAATCTCCAATAAGACAATCTCGTTGGGAATAGCTTTCTCAAGCCAGATTTGTCGTTTCCTGAACCATTCAAGGTTTGTGGCGATGTTATCTGCAACGGTAGGACCTGTGGTTTCCCATCTTCTGTTATCCAGAGCTCTTGACGTTTCCAATGCTTCGGCAACATCTGATGATGCGAAATCGTTTAGAAAATTCTCCATTTCATCGAAAACTTTTGGATTGAGTTCTTCCCAACGAGCCAGATAGGTTTCTGCAAATGCTTGGTTTGTATTGTTAAACAATTTGTACGGATAGAACCCGCCAGAAAAGGTATGAACCATGGAAAAAGTATCGGGTGTCATCTCTATAGTGTCGAAGTCCCACATGTTTGCCATCTTCAACTTAGAATCTAATGTATCATCTTTGATTAAGAAAATATTAGAACCAAGCCAGTCGTAGGTTCCCAAGATGTCGTGTCCTAACACCCAAGATGCAAACGATTCCATGTCAATGTATTGGTCGTAATAACCGCCATACAGAGAATTATCTACATCCGACATGTAGTCAATGAGATATTGCAGTTGCTCTTCTTTTACATCTTCAGGATCGGGATACTTGAAGGTATATTTATGGTTGAGCACATTACTTTTGAAATATAAGTCTTCGTTCCACCAATAGGGGTCTAACTCAAAGATAAATCCCGTGTTGCTGACGTTGAGGCGACAACTTGTGTTGCGTTCTACGGATTCACACAACATATACACACCCCTGTAGTCTCCGTTGAATAATACGTTGACATAGCGAAATCTCGGAGTCCATTGCAAGCCTACCATTTCGTTTACTTTTAAGCCAACCATCAAGTTGAGTGACGGATATTCTTCTTTCAAGAGCAACCAGTTCTTGTCTTTATACTTCTCGTCCTCTCCCAACATGTCTGCTTTCTTTTGCAACTTGATTTTATAGGGTTTCTTGGGTGTAAATGCGCTGCTGTTTCCTCTCAGTTTGATGGTCATCCCGCTGATGTCCATTTCATAATCACCACTGTCGTATAGCGTGTCATTTCCCTCAATGACAAGAATTTTACCTGGTACTTTAGTCTCGTTGCCTATGGAGTTTCCTGGGTATCCTTCATCAGTCGTTAAGTATTCGCACGACGGTTCTTCCCTGTCTATCGTTTCCACGATGACGACAGGCAGTCCAATCTCTCGCAATGTCTCCAACGTTACTTTTTGCGCTTGTGCGAAACAGGTTATAGACAGTAATATGATAGTTATTACCCTTCTCATCTTTCTTTTTGATTGCAAAAGTACAAAAATAAATCTATAATACCATTTATCTTTTGTGATTTTCAATGATTTGAGAAGTGAGGGGTGAGAGGTGAGAGATTAGTCTTCTTGATTGAGACTCAAACTGCCGTGGGTATTCTCTCACTACTCACCTCTCACCCCTCTTTCTCTTGTTCAATCTTACAACAGCCACAGCTATTCATCACTAAACACTAAACATTCATCACTCAACATTTATTCACTAAACACTAAACACTCAACATTTATTCACTCAACACAATCACCGTTTGACAAGGAGAGCTCTTACCTATAGATATACTTCTTCCCGTTCTTGATATATAAGTGCCCTGTTTGCGGTGTATTCACTTTCCTGCCTTGCAGGTCGTAGATGCAGGAAGCATTTTCAGACTCGTTTTCTATCA
>AUXO016232364.1_pt1 | contig 15799 bp, 12 predicted proteins | sample 768731 | NCBI WGS metagenome assembly AUXO01 (sample SAMN02715735, study PRJNA202380) | gut metagenome | biome: sheep rumen | host: Ovis aries | place: New Zealand: Palmerston North
ATCCGCATGAAAGAAGCCAATATGGATATGGTACGAGCCGGTATTACGGTGTATGGTCTGCTCCCTTCGGCGGACGTTGAGACGGATATTGTGCCTCTCAGACCGGTCATGAGCCTTAAGAGCCATATTTCGTTTGTCAAGGATATAGAGGCCGGCGATGAGGTGAGCTACGGAGGTACATTCAAGGCCCGTGAGAAGAGGAGGGTCGCTACCGTTCCGGTGGGATATGCTGACGGATACCCGAGAATGCTCTCCGGAAAGGGATATGTTCTGATCCGCGGGCGGAAAGCTCCGATCCTGGGAAGAGTCTGCATGGACCAGTTCATGGTCGATGTGACGGAAATTGACGGTGCTTCAAGGGGGGATGAAGTCGTACTGCTCGGACGTCAGGGAGACTATATGATTACAGCGGAAGAACTGGGAGATCTGTCGGGGCGATTTAACTACGAACTTGTCTGTGATATCAATAAACGCGTCCCCAGAAATTATATATATGAAGGACGAATTATTGAGCAGAGCGAGTTTATCTGATACTTGAATAATTGTTATAAAACTGATATAGTTTACTGTAATGTGTTTTCATAGAAGGGTCTTATAAGTCTGCTGCGCGGCAGGCGCAGCTTACAACGTATACACGTTAAAGGAGATAAAATGTCTGGACATTCTAAGTTTGCGAATATCAAGCACAAAAAAGAAAAGAATGATGCTGCAAAGGGTAAGATTTTTACAATTATCGGACGCGAAATTGCTGTGGCTGTAAAAGAAGGCGGCCCGGATCCGGCCAATAACTTCAAGCTCGCAACGGTAATCGCCAAGGCGAAAGCCAACAATATGCCGAACGATACGATCGAGCGCGGAATCAAAAAAGCAGCCGGTGATGGCAGCGGCGCCAATTACGAATCTATTACCTATGAAGGCTACGGCCCGAGCGGTATCGCGATCATCGTCAGGACGCTTACGGATAATAAGAATCGTACGGCAGCAGCAGTCCGCAGTGCCTTCACGAAAGGAAACGGCAATATCGGAACACCGGGCTGCGTCTCTTTCATGTTCGATGAAAAAGGACAGATCATTATCGACAAGGAAGAGTGCGACATGGACTCTGATGATCTGATGATGGCTGCTTTGGATGCCGGTGCCGACGATTTTAATGAGGAAGACGACAGTTATGAGATCCTGACATCTCCGGAAGCGTTCCTGGATGTTGAGAAAGCTCTTAAAGATGAAGGTCTTTCCCTCGCTTCATCTGAAGTTACCATGATTCCGCAGACGTATGTAAAGCTTACCAGCGAAAAGGATATTTCTTCTCTGGAGAGAATACTCGACCTGCTTGACGAGAGCGATGATGTACAGAACGTATATCACAACTGGGATGAGGATTAAAGGTTAACAAGAGGATTTTATGGATTATCTGCTGACAATACTTCTCGGAATCATTCAGGGACTGACCGAATTTCTTCCGATCAGTTCGACCGGATTCCTTATCGTTGTCGAACAGATCCTTCGTATACAGGAGAGCTCTGAACTTATGAATGTCGCTCTCCATGTCGGGACTCTTGCGGCAATTCTTCTTGCAATGCAGAAAGATGCAGCCAGATTGTGCAGAGAAGCTTTTCGGATGATCAGAGATATCGTACTGAACATCCGGATCACATTCAGAAGTATCAGGAATCATGAGGAACCGAGATATATTCATATCGTTACGTCTAATTACAGGCAGCTTGTGATCCTTGTGATCACAGCAACTGCCTCGACTTCGCTTGTGGCTTTTTTACTGAGGAATGCGGCTCGGTCTGCTTCGGGATCCGTTCTTTACAGCGGCATAGGGATGCTTATAACCGGTATTTTGCTGCTGGTAACGGACAGAGTGCCTGTCGGAAATAAAATTCCGCTGGATATTTCCTGGAAATATGGTATTGTGATCGGATGTGTTCAGGGTTTCTCGGTAATACCCGGGATATCAAGGACAGGTCTTGTATTTGTATGCGGTATTCTGCTGGGCTTTAATAAAAGCCTTTCCATCCGGTTCTCATACCTTCTTTCAATACCTGCGGTCATCGGGGCAATTGTTCTGCAGAGTGGTAAAATCCCGACTCTCATTGCTTCTCCCAGATTTGCGGGGACATGTCTTGTCGGAGCGTTATTCGCTGCAGTGACAGGCATGCTAATCGTCAGACCTGTATCGAAATTAATACGTCAGCGCCGGCTCAAAACGTTCGCGATCTGGAGTTTTGTGTCGGGAGGTGTAATTCTGATTTTAAGTTTTATAGTATAATTCTATATTAAAAACAAAAATTCTTTCATCAAAAAATATTTGACAATCTACTTATGTGGTATAATAGACAAATGAACCGACGGACTCAAGTTCGTCGGTTCAAAATCGGAGAGGATTAATGGCAACAAAAAAAACAAACGGCCGGAAGAGAACCGGAAGCAGGAAGACTTCCGCTGCTTCAGGTCGAAAGAAAAACAGCACAGGAAAGTCAGGCAGTGCAAGAAGGAAAAATACTGCAAGGCCGGTCGAGTCGACCGGTATTGCGGGTGACATTCTGCTTCTGACTGTATTTTTACTGTCTGTTTTACTGTTCCTTTTTAATATAGGAATCGGCGGACCTGCCGGTAATGCGATCAGCGACGTCTTATTCGGTATATTTGGTCTGACAGCTTATGTGGTTCCTTTTTACCTTTTCTTCGCAGTCGCATTTTACATGGCCAACAGGAAAAATGCCCTTATTATAAGAAAAATGACCGGTCTGCTCATGCTTCTTATCTTTGTGTGCGCAATTGTTCATCTGATCGTTGTGCGTGAATACAGCAGGTCAATTCCTATTTCAGATTATTACTATATGTCTGCCGATGAACACTCCGGCGGAGGTATCATCGGCGGAGCGGTCGTCAGGCTTTTTGCCTTCGGTTTCAGCAATGTGATAGCCTGGATCTTATGCATTTTCGGATTGATTCTTTCTCTGATCATTCTGACTCAGAAACCCCTTGTAACTAAGCTTGGCATAAAGACCAAAAGAACAGCGGAACGGGTCAGACGGAACCGTAAAGCAAGAAGTGCTGATGAAGATGATGAGGATGACGACCCGGAAGATGAGGAGGATATCGAATCCCAGCGGGCGATGCGAAGGTCTTCCTACAGACGATGGCTTCCCCTCTTTAATCTGAAAGGAAGTCATGATAAAGAAAAGACACGGGAAGAGAAGGTAACAGAGGCCGGGTCACACGTTGCGGATGAGGCAGTTGAGGAAGTTAAGAGACCAGCTCAGGATAAAAGCGCTGTAAACAAAGAGACCGTTAAGAAGAAGTCAGCTTCAGCCAGGAAGGAAGCGGAAAAGAAAGAAAAGTCGAAAGCTTCTGCTGAAAAGAGCGGGACAGCTTCCGGGGCTTCTGACAGCAGCCAGGTCCCTTCGTTCCTGATGAATGTAATGACTTCATCGGGTACGGATCATAAAGTCGAAAAAGAAATCTCCGAATCCTTGAAGGCAGATTCTGATGATGCGGAAGAAAATGCTCCATCTATAAAGATCGAAGGAGCTTTTGACGACAGCGTACAGGTCTCCGGGGCTGAAGCAGACGCGACCGGGAAAGAACAGACTTCGCCTAAGCGGGGAACCGTTAAGAAGACACGGTCGTCAGAAGAAGAAATTGTCTCAAATATAAAGAATGTTTCCAATGAAATCAGCAGACAGGAAAAGGATGCGGCTCAGTATATCATGCCCTCTCCGGAACTTCTGACCAGAGGAAAGGTACAGCAGGGTGATTCAAAGCAGCATCTTATTGAGACAGCTCAGAAGCTGGAACAGATTTTCCGGGACTTCGGCGTCAATGTGCATGTGAATAATGTAAGCCGCGGCCCGACAGTCACCAGATATGAACTGACTCCCGAGCAGGGCGTCAAGGTCAGCAAGATCGTCTCTCTCAGCGATGATATAAAGTTAAATCTGGCTGCATCGGAAATCAGAATCGAGGCTCCGATTCCCGGCAAGGCTGCCGTAGGAATAGAAGTTCCAAACAAGGAAAGTTCGGTCGTAGCGTTCAGAGATCTTGTGGAATCCGGTGAGTTCCGCAAGTCAAAAGCCCCGTTGACATTTGCCGTCGGAAAAGATATTGCCGGAAAACCGGTCGTTTCCGATATCGCCAAAATGCCGCATCTGCTGATAGCCGGTGCTACGGGATCCGGAAAGTCGGTATGTATTAATACCCTGATCATGAGTATACTGATGAAATCGACACCGGATGAAGTCCGGATGCTCATGATCGACCCGAAAGTCGTCGAACTGAAGATATATGACGGAATCCCGCATCTTCTGATCCCTGTTGTCACCGATCCCAAAAAGGCGGCAGGCGCACTGAACTGGGCAGTCCAGGAGATGAATGACCGTTATAATAAGTTTGCTGAATATACCGGCGTACGTGACCTGAAATCCTACAATAAGAGGATCGAAAAAATCAATGAGGCACTGCCGCCGGACGAACAGCTCAAAAAGCTTCCTCAGATACTGATCGTAGTAGATGAGCTTGCGGATCTTATGATGGTGGCTCCCGGCGAAGTGGAAGACGCGATCTGCCGTCTGGCTCAGCTGGCAAGAGCAGCCGGGCTTCATCTGGTCATCGCGACACAGAGGCCTTCTGTCAATGTTGTGACCGGACTGATCAAGGCCAACATGCCTTCAAGGATTGCGCTTGCTGTATCTTCAGGTGTAGACAGCCGGACAATTATCGATATGAACGGTGCTGAGAAACTACTGGGTCATGGCGATATGCTGTTCGCTCCGCAGGGGTATCCGAAGCCGGCACGTGTTCAGGGCGCATATATTTCAGATGATGATATTTCCCGTGTTGTAAAATTCCTGACACAGCAGAAGTCAGAGGAAGTCTATAATCAGGACGTGGAAGATCAGATCACAAAGACAATCAATAACTCCGCTCCGGGAAGCCCTGCGAAAGATTCAGGAAGAGATGAGTATTTCGTAGATGCCGGTAGATTCATTATAGAAAAAGATAAAGCATCGATTGGAATGCTGCAGCGGATGTTCAAGATCGGATTCAACCGTGCGGCAAGAATCATGGATCAGCTCTGCGAAGCCGGAGTCGTAGGTCCTGAGGAGGGAACGAAACCCAGAAAGATCATTATGGATGCAGAGACTTTCGAGGCGACGTTCGGGGAACAAGGGTAATGACGGTATTCTTACTGTAGTGGTGGGAAACGTATATATAAGGAGGAAACCATGTACAAAATATTAAAGAAAAAGCAACTGAGTGAAGTTGTCTGGCTTATGGAAGTCGAGGCGCCTCTTGTTGCACGCAGTTGTCAGCCGGGACAGTTCGTCATTGTGAAAAACGGCGAGGTCGGCGAACGCATTCCTCTTACGATTTGTGATTATGATCGGGAAAGAGGTACAATAACTATCGTATTCCAGCCACTTGGCGTAAGTACACTTAAATTCCTTAAACTGGAGGAAGGAGATTACTTCCAGGATTTCGTCGGACCGCTCGGAAGACCGTCCGATATTCTTGAAATGAGCGAAGAGGAAATTAAATCCAAGAAATTCCTTTTCGTAGCCGGCGGCGTAGGAACTGCGCCTGTCTATCCGCAGGTAAAATGGCTGAAGGAACATGGATATGAATGTGATGTCATCATCGGAGCCAGGACAAAAGATCTCCTGTTCTTTGAGGAGGAGATGAGTGCTGTCGCCACGAACCTTTATATCACGACCGATGACGGATCTTACAAGCATAAAGGTGTTGTTACATCCGTGATCGATGAACTTGTCGCAGAAGGCAGAGAATACAACCACTGTGTTGCGATCGGACCGATGATCATGATGAAGTTCGTGTGTCTTACTACTCAGAAGTACAATATCCCGACGATCGTCAGTATGAATCCGATCATGGTCGACGGAACAGGTATGTGTGGCGCCTGCCGTCTTACCGTAGGCGATGAGATTAAATTCGCATGCGTAGATGGACCGGAATTCGACGGTTTCAAGATCAACTGGTCTGAGGCGATGAAGAGAATGACTCTGTACAAGACGGAAGAGGGTCGCGCAAAACTTCGGTATGAAGAGGGCGAAACTCATCACGGAAACTGTGGAAATTGAGATGGAGGTGACATTTAATGCCTAATATGTCTAAAACGAAGGTTCCCGTACGGGAGCAGGAACCGCTTGTTCGTGCTACGAATTTTGAAGAAGTATGTTACGGATATAATGAAGAGGAAGCTGTCGAGGAAGCAACCAGATGCCTCAACTGCAAGAATGCGCGCTGCATCGAGGGATGCCCTGTAAGCATTGATATTCCGGCTTTTATTAAAAAAGTAACAGAGAGAGATTTCGCAGGTGCCTACCAGGTCATCTCTGAGTCGAGTTCTCTTCCTGCTGTCTGCGGACGTGTATGCCCGCAGGAGACACAGTGCGAAGGAAGATGTATCCGTGGTCTGAAGGCTGAGCCGGTATCAATCGGCAAGCTCGAGAGATTTGTAGCGGATCGCGCAAAAGAGGATGGAATCAAGCCCGAAGGCGCTAAAGTGAAAAACGGTCACAAAGTTGCCGTCATCGGTTCCGGTCCTGCAGGTCTTACCGCAGCAGGAGATCTTGCCAAGATGGGATATGACGTGACGATATACGAAGCTCTTCATAAAGCAGGCGGTGTACTTACATACGGCATTCCGGAGTTCCGTCTCCCGAAAGAGAAGGTCGTTGCCGAGGAAGTAAAGAATGTCGAAGGTCTCGGTGTTAAGATCATTACCGATGTTATCGTCGGCAGAACGATTTCTGTTGATCAGCTGATCGAGCAGGAAGGTTATGAAGCGATTTTCATCGGCTCCGGCGCAGGTCTTCCGATGTTCATGGGTATCCCGGGCGAGAATGCCAACGGCGTTTTCTCCGCAAATGAGTACCTTACACGCAATAACCTCATGTATGCTTTCAGAGATGACTACGATACACCGATCTATAAGGCTAAGAAAGCGGTCGTTGTCGGCGGCGGAAACGTTGCTATGGACGCAGCCAGGACGGCTCTTCGTCTGGGCGCCGAAGTCCATCTTGTATATCGCCGTTCTGAGGCAGAGCTTCCGGCAAGAGCGGAGGAAGTCCATCATGCCAAGGAAGAGGGCGTTATTTTCGATCTTCTGACGAATCCGGTCGAAGTTCTTACAGATGAGAATGACAATGTTGTCGGCATCAGATGCATCCGTATGGAGCTCGGTGAGCCGGACGCATCCGGAAGAAGACGTCCGGTAGCGGTCGAAGGTTCTGAATTCGAGATGGAGTGCGATGCGGTCATCATGTCTCTCGGCACATCTCCGAACCCGCTCATTTCCTCGACAACGCCGGGCCTTGAGATCAACCGCAGAAAATGCCTTGTTGCGACAGAAGATGAAGGAAAGACGACAAAAGAAGGCGTCTATGCAGGCGGTGACGCTGTAACAGGTGCCGCTACAGTTATTCTTGCCATGGGAGCCGGCAGAGCCGGTGCCAAGGGTATCGATAATTATATCCGGAGCAAAAATCAGGAATAATGAAGATTCCCCACGACGCAAAGTGGCAAGTTTGAAATAATAACAGTTTTTTATGATCCCCGGCCGGTAAGGCCGGGTGATTTTTATCTGATTAATATGAAAATAAAAATAATCTGTGTTGGTAAAATAAAAGAAAAGTTTTATCGGGATGCTGTGGCAGAATATGTCAAGCGTCTGTCCAGATACTGCAAAATTGAGATCCTGGAGTGTCAGGACGAGAAAACGCCGGATGGTATTTCCCCGGAGGCTGAGAAACAGATAAAGATCAGAGAAGGAGAAAGGATCCTAAGCCGTATCACAGACAGTGAATACTGCATCGCTCTTGATCTCGGAGGAAGGACTTTTACTTCCGAACAGCTTTCGTCCCATCTGTCCGGGCTCATGATCAAAGGAAAAAGCACAATAACCTTTATTATCGGCGGATCTTTGGGATTGTCGGAAAAAGTCCTGGCAAGAGCAGATGAGAAGCTCAGTTTTTCGGCTTTTACCTTTCCTCACCAGCTTATGCGGGTAATTTTACTTGAACAGATCTACAGGTCTTATCGTATTATGAATCATGAACCGTATCATAAGTAGCCATGGTGCCGCGTGAAGGAATCTGACATAAAAAGAACGGTTCACAATAAAACGAAAATGTTACCCAAATGTTGCCTGACGGGGAACAAGTAGTTTCATGTTTGTGAAAACTGTGTTAAAATTATTTAATATATCGGAAAGGGGAAAAGAATGGGAAGCAGGACAGAAACATCTGTTGCGATTCCGGCCGAACATGAAAAAAATATTTTCGGTGATTTCGATAAGCATCTGAAAATAATAGAAAATACGCTTCATATAGAGATGATCGAGCGCGACGGGGAACTGAAAATCATCGGGGAAGCAGCCGATGTAAAAAAGGCATCCCGCCTTCTGGAGCAGCTGCTTATTTTATCCGAGCGTGGAAATACGATCACGACTCAGAACATCAATTATGCACTCTCGCTTCTCCTTGAAGACAGGGAAAGCGCTATATCGGCTCTGGATGATGATCTGATCATTCATACGGTGGCCGGACGACCGGTCAAACCGAAAACGATAGGGCAGAAAAAGTATGTGGATTCCATCAGAGAGCGAATGATCACCTTCGGAACAGGACCTGCAGGTACCGGAAAGACTTATCTTGCCATGGCGATGGCAGTGCGTGCTTTTCGAAGGGATGAAGTATCAAGGATCATTCTCACCAGACCTGCGATCGAGGCGGGAGAAAAACTGGGATTTCTTCCCGGAGATCTGCAGAGCAAGATCGATCCTTATCTGAGACCACTCTATGATGCATTATATGAGATCATGGGCGCAGAGGCATTTCTGAAAAATTCGGAAAAAGGACTTATAGAGGTGGCTCCGCTCGCCTATATGCGCGGACGTACACTTGACAACGCCTTTATTATCCTTGATGAAGCACAGAATACAACGCCCGCTCAGATGAAGATGTTCCTTACAAGAATCGGTTTCGGGACGAAAGTGGTCATTACCGGTGACCGTACCCAGAAGGATCTGCCGAAAGGAACGGAAAGCGGACTCGATGTCTCCTATAAAGTGCTGAAAAAAATCGATGAGATAGGATTCTGTGAACTGACATCCAAGGATGTTGTGAGACATCCTCTCGTACAGAAAATCGTTCAGGCTTATGAAGTATACGAGGAGAAAAAGAGCCGTGAGCGTAAGAGTGACAGGCCGAAAGTCAGGTTTTACAGATAACTGAATGCAGCAGGTAAAAATATGACAGTGACTATTGAAAATGAATATATTCCGGAATATAAGGAAGACATGCCGGCGCTTGATTATCAGAAGGTCGCGGAGGATGTCCTGTCGGGATTTCTGGATGCGACGCAATGCCCGTATGAGGCGGAAGTGAACATTCTGATCACCGGGAATGATGCGATAAGAGAGATAAACAGGGAACAGAGGGGAATAGACAGTATTACGGATGTACTCTCATTCCCGCTGCACGAGTACAGTCAGCCTGCAGCATTTGATGAGCTAGACGAAGACAGCTTTGATGATTTTGATCCGGAGAGCGGGGAATTACTGTTGGGGGACATTGTCCTCTGTCTGCCCAGAATAAGGGAACAGGCAGTTATGTACGGCCACAGTTTTTTAAGAGAGTATGCATTCCTGATCGTTCACAGTCTGCTTCATCTGGTCGGATATGATCATATGAGCAGAGCGGATGAAGAACGTATGACAGCGATGCAGGACACGATTATGAATGACCTGGGTATTACCAGAGAAGGAGGGAAGGAAAAACAGTTATGAAAAGAGCCAGATATTTGTTACCATTATTGCTTTCAGCGACAATTCTCTCGGGATGTACGATCAAAGGTCATTTCTGGGAGGACTGGGGACAGAATTCACAGGGAGAGGAACTGGCGGAATCGTCCGTGGCAGAAGTTGTCGAACCTGCAAAAAAGACAGGAAATGTGACGCAGACTAACAGTAAACCGGAGCCCACAGCGACACCTGCCCCTACATCTACCCCGAGTCCTACCCCCACGCCGGCGGAACCGATTCCGGAGGGGATGATAAAGAGTGAGGTTACAGGTGAATATATTCCGGATGCCATGAAAAATAAAAGACCTATGGCGTTCATGATCGATAATGTAAAGGGTGCTCTGCCGCAGAGCGGAATCAGCAAGGCAAGCATGTATTTCGAAGCGCCTGTCGAGGGAAGTCTGACACGTATGATGGCCGTATTTGAAGACTATTCCGACCTGCCCAGAGTCGGCCCGCTCCGCAGCTGCAGAGATTATTTCGTATCTATGGCAGCCGGTCTTGATGAGCTTTATGTGCATTACGGACAGGCTGCATACGCATTGCCGTATCTGGAGTCGGACGATGTGGATAACCTTTCCGGTCTCGCTTGGTATACAAGTTCGGTATTCTTCCGTGACAACAGCTTCCACAGTGCGCCGCATAATGCGTATACGAACACGGATGGACTTCTGAAAGGTATCGAGACGCTCGGATACAGAACGGATCACTTCGATGGATACAAGCAGCAATATACTTTCCACTGGGTGGGCGAGCAGAGTATGCTTGAAGACGGACAGGATGCCGCTTTCGTGGCGACAGGCTATCCGATCAATAATCCGAAGTTCTACTATCAGCCGGATTCAGGGCTTTATCTGAGAGAACAGTACGGCGGTCCTCATATTGATGTGGAGAATGGTGAGCAGATCGCGGTAAAGAATATCATTATTGAATTCCAGAATTACGCAAATTATCAGGAATCCCAGTATCTGCACTTCGACACGACTGCCGGAGGAAAAGGAAAGTATATCTCGAACGGAAAAGCGATTGATATTACATGGGAGAGACCAAGCTTCTATGAACCTGTAAAATATAAGACGCTGGACGGCAAGGATCTGGTACTGAACACAGGTAAGACATTTGTATGCCTTGTTCAGAATGAGCAGATCAGACAGTGTGTCTTTGGCGCAAGTGAGGATACTGCAGTCTGCTGCGTATCGGAAGAGGAGGCAGCCAAGGCTGAAGAATATAATGCCGAATGGAAGGCAGCCTACAAGTATGGAGAAGATGTATACCTGACCATTATGAACCAGGAGCGCGAGCGCTGCCTTGAAGCCCACGGCGGCAAGTCTAAAGTTCAGGTGGGGATGGGCAACGGAGATTTCTGATTTCATGAAGGACATCAGGATTCCCTGCCATGTTTCATGGGAGGGGACTTGACTCAGAGACTGAAACGCCGGGGCTGTTGCATTCAGGTCATGTTACCGCTATTCAGGACAGACATTTGTACATGAAGTCTGCTGTAGATAGTGGAATCAGACCTGCGTGCGACAGCCCCGGCGTCTTTTTTTCTCCGCGGGCATATTATGATTTGCCAAATTCCCGCCAGATGCTATAATATAATCTTACTGTTTGAGAGTTGGAGATTATTATGGAAAAATATAAGATTGAACTGAAAAGTGAAGAGGATCAGCAGGCCGAAGCAGCCAGACAGCTGGCTTTCATAGAGGAAGCCGGAAAGATAGTCTCTGAAATTTCAGAGAGCCTCGGGAGACCGCTGTATTCGACAGTCGTTACGTTCGGTTGTCAGATGAACGCAAGAGACTCAGAGAAGATCCGCGGTATTTTTGCAGCGGCAGGTTTTCAGGATACGCAAAGTGAAGACGATGCTGATTTTGTAATTTATAATACCTGCACAGTCAGAGAAAACGCAGACCAGCATGTTTACGGAAGACTCGGACATCTGAACAGCGTCAAGAGGAAGAGACCCGGGATGATCATAGGCCTCTGCGGCTGTATGATGCAGGAGCCGCATATCGTGGAGAAAATACGAAAAAGTTATTCTTTCGTCGATCTTATATTCGGAACGCATAATCTTTATGAATTTCCGGAACTCCTTGTTCGCACGATGCGGGAGAAAAAAAGGATCATAGAAGTGCTGGAAGCGACACCCTATCTCCCGGAGAGCCTGCCTGCAGAGCGCAAGTATCCCTTCAAATCCGGAGTGAATATTATGTACGGATGTAATAATTTCTGTACATATTGTATCGTGCCATACGTAAGGGGAAGGGAAATCAGCAGAAGGCCGGAAGATATTCTGGACGAATGCAGACGTCTGGCTGCAGATGGCGTCAGAGAAATAATGCTCCTGGGACAAAATGTAAATTCCTACGGCAAGACGCTGGATGTACCGGTCTCCTTCGCGAAGCTTCTCGGGGAAGTCTGCAAAATAGACGGTATAGACCGGGTGCGTTTTATGACTTCTCATCCGAAGGATCTTTCGGATGAACTGATCGAAGCGATGGCATCCAACCCTAAGGTGTGCAGGCACCTTCATCTGCCTGTACAGTCAGGAAGTGACCGAATATTAAAGCAGATGAACAGACACTATGATCGAGCTCATTATATGGATCTGGTCAGAAAGCTTCGGGAAGCTATGCCGGATATCTCTCTTACGACCGATATTATTGTTGGCTTTCCAGGCGAGACGGAAGAAGATTTCCGGGATACATTATCTATTGTCAGGGAGGCCGGCTATGACAGTGCCTTTACGTTCATTTACTCCAAAAGGACCGGTACACCGGCTGCCAAAATGGCTGATCAGGTTCCGGAGGATGTGGTCCATGACCGGTTCGACCGCCTTCTTGAAGAAGTAAAGATCTCCGCTGAGAAAATGTGCGCGCGCTTCGAGGGGCAGGTGATGGATGTGCTTGTGGAAGAAAAGAATAAGAAGCCCGGACTTGTGACCGGAAGGATCGGTCACAACCTCGTTGTACATCTTACCGGGGATGAATCTATGATCGGAAAACTTGTTCCGGTGCGGCTTCTTGAATGCAAAGGCTTCTATTATATTGGTGAGCCGGAAAGATGAGCCGCTCTGATCGATTTCTCATGATCAGACTGATATTTCTAAATAGAAACTCAAATGAATAAATAATAAGCAGAACAGCAGGTGAACTATGGCATTGTCTCCAATGATGCAGGAGTATAAAAAGGTAAAGGAAGATTATAAAGACTGTGTACTTATGTACAGGGTCGGTGACTTCTATGAGATGTTTTTCGATGATGCTGTCCGTGTATCGAAAATGCTGGAATTAACACTGACCGGGAAAGAATGCGGTCTGCCGGAAAGAGCCCCGATGTGCGGCGTGCCCTATCATGCGGTCGATGTGTACGTCAGCCGTTTGATTCAAAAAGGGCAGAAAGTCGCCATCTGTGATCAGGTGGAAGACCCGAAGCTGGCCAAGGGACTGGTAAAACGGGAGGTCACACGTGTTGTTACACCCGGAACGAATATGGATCTGTCCGCCGGTGATGAGACCAGAAATAACTTTCTGATGAGCATTGTGTGTACGGAAGACCGTTTCGGCGTGGCAGCATGCGATGTCTCGACTGGAGAATTTCTTCTTACCGAAGTAGACAGAATTTCCAGACTGACCGATGAAATTTACAAGATCGGACCTTCTGAGATTATCTGCAACGAACCTCTTATGATGTCGGGGCTCGATATAGACGATCTGAGAAACAGGCTTGGCATCATGGTGGAAGCGATGGATCCGCGCTATTTCGGCGATGTCATCTGCAGAAAGACACTGATGGATCATTTTCATGTCGGATCTGTCGAAGGACTCGGCATTTCGGAGTTTGGCTGCGGTGTGAACGCGGCGGGGGCTCTGCTTTCCTACCTTTTCGAGACGCAGAAAACGGATCTGTCCCATATTTCCATGATCCGTCCCTATCATACAGAAGAATTCATGGTAATGGACGGATCCTCCATGCGCAATCTTGAACTTTTGGAGACACTTCGCGAGAAGGAGAAACGAGGTTCTCTTTTCTGGGTGCTTGATAAAACGCGCACTGCGATGGGAGCCCGCATGCTGCGCAGCTGGATCGAACAGCCGCTGCTCGATAAGGATACCATCAATGCCAGGCTCGACGCCATTGATTCCCTCAACAGGAACGAGATCACCTGTGCGGAGATCCGTGAATACCTGAATCCGGTGTATGATCTTGAACGACTGGCAGCCCGCATCAGCTACAAGAGCGCCAATCCGAGGGATCTGGTCTCCCTGAAGACATCGCTACAGATGCTTCCGCACATAAAGGCGCTTCTTATGGAACTGGAAGCAGGCAAATTCCGGGAATTCCTGGATTCGTTCGATACACTGGAGGATCTCAGCGAACTGATCGACTCATCCATCATAGATGATCCTCCGCTTGCCATGAAAGAGGGCGGGATCATACGTGACGGCTATAACGAGGATGTCGACGGGTACAGAAAAGCCCGCACGGAGGGCAAGGCCTGGCTGGCCGAGCTGGAGGCAGGCGAGCGGAAAAAAACAGGTATACATACACTCAAAGTAAAGTACAACCGTGTGTTCGGTTATGTGATCGAGGTATCCAACTCTTTTAAAAACATGGTGCCGGATACCTATACAAGAAAGCAGACACTGGTCGGCGGTGAGAGATATACCATGCCCCGCCTGAAGGAGCTGGAAGACAAGATCCTGGGCGCGGAGGATAAGCTGAATTCTCTTGAGTATGAACTGTACAGTGAAGTCAGGGATGAAATCGGCAGAAATATTGTCAGGATACAGACCGCCGCGAGGATCATTGCGGAGATCGACGTCCTGGCTTCCCTGTCCGAAGTTGCCAGAAAGAATCATTATGTCAGACCGAAGATGACCACTGACGGTGTGATCGATATCAAGGCAGGCAGGCATCCTGTTGTGGAACGAATGATCGAGAATGAGGCATTTGTCCCGAATGATACGCTTCTGGATAATAAAAAGCGCAGAATATCCGTTATTACCGGTCCGAATATGGCCGGTAAATCAACCTATATGAGGCAGACCGCTCTGATCGTCCTTATGGCCCAGATCGGGAGCTTTGTTCCCGCGAAATCCGCGAAGATCGGTATCGTAGACAGAATCTTCACCCGGGTCGGAGCGTCGGATGATCTGGCGAGCGGACAGAGCACTTTCATGGTGGAGATGACCGAAGTTGCCAATATATTGCGCAGCGCGACTGCCAGATCGCTGCTCATTCTTGACGAAATCGGCCGGGGCACCTCTACATTTGACGGACTGTCTATCGCATGGGCAGTGATCGAGTATATTGCGGACCGGAAAATTATCGGTGCAAAGACATTGTTCGCCACGCATTATCACGAGCTGACCGAATTGGAAGGAAAGCTGGAGGGCGTCAATAATTACTGCATTGCCGTCAAGGAAAAGGGTGATGGCATAGTTTTCCTGAGAAAAATCGTCAAAGGCGGTGCGGATAAGAGCTATGGTATTCAGGTGGCAAGACTGGCCGGAGTTCCGGAGGCAGTCCTGTCCAGGGCACAGCAGCTCCTGGGAGAATTGTCAAATGCGGACATTACCGCTGCAATTGAAAATATTGCCGGCCAGCCGCGTGTAAAGGCGAAGAGTGTCCACTATGATGAAGTAGACCTCTCCCAGATGTCTCTTTTTGATACCGTTCCGGATACCGAGATCATCAGAGAACTGAATGATCTGGATCTTCAGACCATGACACCGATCGACGCTCTGAACGAACTTTACAGGATGCAGAATAAACTGAAGAATCGGTGGAAAAATTCCTGATGCCAAAGAGGTTCATAAATGAGTACAATACATATCCTGGATCAGAATACAATCGATAAAATCGCGGCAGGCGAAGTTGTAGAACGGCCTGCATCAATTGTCAAGGAACTGACAGAGAACGCCATTGACGCGGGAGCTTCCCACATAACGGTCGAGATAA
>AUXO015939798.1_pt1 | contig 15798 bp, 13 predicted proteins | sample 768731 | NCBI WGS metagenome assembly AUXO01 (sample SAMN02715735, study PRJNA202380) | gut metagenome | biome: sheep rumen | host: Ovis aries | place: New Zealand: Palmerston North
ATTATCATTATGTCACTTTTCATGTATAGATTTTTCTGTAGGTTTATCTGTCCGCTTGGTGCTATCTATAGCTTTTTCAACAATCACGCCATCCTTAGATTAAAAATCGACGAAAAAAAATGCACACATTGTAATGTGTGCATAAATACTTGTCTTATGGATGTAAAAAAAGTAAGTGATAGAGAATGTATAGAGTGTGGCGAGTGTATTAAAAAATGTCCTGAAAATGCAATCTATAGATTTACTCCCACTCAATCGTAGCTATTGGCTTATCTGAAAAATCAAGTAATACTCTATTTATTCCTTTTACATTTTTTATAATTCTATCTCTTATCTTATAGAGAATCTTGTATGGTATCTCATGTGATTTTGCTGTCACTGCATCTCGTGTATCTATTGCTCTTATAATTACAGGCCAACCCATATATCTTTTTCCATTTTTTATACCTGTTGATTTTATAGGTGGCACTATACAGAAATATTGCCAAGGCGTGTTTTTAAGTTTCCCTATTTCTTCTCTTACTATAGCATCAGCATCACGTAAAGCAGTAAGCCTATCTTTTGTTATTGCACCTGTGCAACGTACCCCAAGTCCTGGTCCTGGGAATGGCTGTCTATAAACCATAGATTTTGGGAGACCAAGAGCAAGACCTACAACTCGCACTTCATCCTTATAGAGATATTTTATTGGTTCTACAAGAGAAAACTTTAATCCTTTTGGAAGACCTCCGACATTATGATGTGCTTTTATTCCTTTTGATTCTAATATATCTGGATATATAGTTCCCTGTGCTAAAAACTCTACACCTTTTAGCTTTTTAGCTTCTTTTGCAAATACATCTATAAAAACTTTTCCTATTATCTTTCTTTTCTTCTCTGGGTCTTCTACATTTTTTAGCTTTTCTAAAAAAAGCTTGCTTGCATCTATATACTTTAGATTTGCTCCCATATTTTCTCTAAAGACTTTTTTTACTTGCTCTGGCTCGCCTTTTCTAAGTAATCCATGATTTACATGCACACATATTAAGTTTTTTCCTATTGCCTTTATAAGAAGAGCTGCTGTGACAGAAGAGTCTACTCCTCCAGAAAGAGCAAGCAGTACTTTCTTATCACCAACTTGCTTTTTTATTTCTTTTACTTGTTTATTTATATATTTTTTTGCAGCTACACTTGTCGTAATTCTTTTTAATGATGCTGGTCTCTTATCCATTTTTCCTCCTTATCCCATTGTCTGGCCATTTTTATTTTTGAGTAGCACATCATGTGCTCCACCTTCTACTATAGAAGTAGAAGATACGAGAGTAAGTTTCGCCTTCTTTTGAAAATCTGGTATACTTGTCGCACCACAATTGCACATAGTTGATTTTATTTTATATGTGGTCATCTGTACATTGTCTCTAAGATTTCCTGCATAAGGGACATATGAATCTACTCCCTCTTCAAATTGAAGCTTTGCTGCTCCACCCATGTCATATCTTTGCCAATTTCTTGCTCTTGCACTTCCTTCTCCCCAGTACTCTTTATAATAAGTACCATTGATCATCACTTTTGCAGATGGTGACTCTTCAAATCTTGCAAAATATCTTCCAAGCATCACAAAGTCTGCTCCCATTGCAAGAGCAAGTGTTATATGATGATCATAGACAATCCCGCCATCAGAGCAAATAGGTACATATATACCTTCTTTTTTATAATACTCATCTCGTGCGTGACATACATCCATTAAAGCTGATGCTTGACCTCTACCGATACCTTTTGTCTCTCTTGTGATACAGATACTTCCACCACCTATACCTACTTTTATAAAGTCTGCTCCTGCATCAGCAAGAAACTTAAATCCTTCACTATCGACAACATTTCCAGCTCCACAGAAAACTTTTCCTTTATATGTCTTTTTTATCCACTTTATCGCTTCTTCTTGCCATACAGAGTATCCATCTGACGAATCAAGACATAAGATGTCTGCTCCTGCATCTATGAGTGCTGGCACTCTTTCTTTATAATCACGACTATTTATTCCTGCTCCAACTACATATCTTTTATCTTTATCAAGAAGTTCATCAGGATTATCTTTATGATCTTCATAGTCTTTTCTGAAGACAAGTGCTTTTAGATTTCCTTTTTTATCTATTATAGGGAGAGTGTTGAGCTTATGTTCCCATATTATGTCGTTTGCTTCTGAAAGTGATATATTATCATATGCTGTGATCATCTTTTCAAGAGGAGTATAAAACTCTGTCACTTGAGTGTCTTTTGACATTCTTGATTCTCTATAGTCACGAGATGTAACTATACCAAGAAGCTTGCCTGTTCCTGTCCCATCATCAGTTACTGGTGTAGTAGAGTGACCTGTCTCTTTTTTTATTCTTATGATATCTTCAAGTGTAGCGGTAGGCTTTACATTTGTATCACTTTCTACAAATCCTGCTTTATAAGCTTTGACTTTTCGTATCATCGCTGCTTCATTTTCTATAGTTTGTGCGCCATATATAAAGGACACTCCGCCTTCTTTTGCAAGAGCTATCGCAAGTCTGTCGCCAGATACCGCTTGCATGATTGCACTCACCATAGGTACATTGATGCTTATTGCTGGTTTTTTTCCTTTATTATACCTTGTGAGAGGAGTACTAAGTGTTACCTTATCTGGTGTACAGTCTTTTCCAGTATATCCTGGAATCAAAAGATACTCATTGAATGTGTGTGATGTCTCATTAATTACTTTCATTTTCCCTCCTTTTATAAAATGATTATATTTTATGATTACTTTCCCATACAAAATTTTGAAAAAATTTCATTGACTACATCATCATTTATCTCAATCCCAAGAACTTGAGAAAGATATGTATATGCATCATTAAGGTCTATGGTCAGAAAATCCTCAGAAATACTTCGTTTTATAGCTTCTTGCACATTTTCAAGAGACTTTCTTGCTTTCTTTATTGCCTCAAGTTGTCTTTCATTTGATATAAATATCTCATTATTAAAATCAAGCTCTCCAAAAGTATACATCTCTTCGATTTTTGCCTTAAGTGCATTTAAGCCTTCTTTAGTTTTCGCAGAAAAAAGGATTTTTTCTTCACCTATTAAAAATTTTTGATTTTCTATATTTTTTTCTGCATTTTCCGCTATATCTATCTTGTTTAATAAAACTATTCTTTTTTTATTATTTTCTTTGCAAAGCTCTATAAGAGTTTCATCTTCTTTATCAATTTTATTGATGTCTATCACACACAAGATAAGATCTGCTTTTTCTATCTCTTTTTTTGCTTTCTCAATACCTATCTCTTCAACTTTATCTATGTTTTTTTCATTTCTTATTCCTGCTGTATCTATTATATTGAGTGTTATGCCATTTAAGTTTATGCTTTCTCTAATTATATCTCTTGTTGTTCCTGCTATATCTGTAACTATTGCTCTTTCCTCATCAAGTAGGAGATTTAAGAGAGAGCTTTTTCCTACATTGGGTTTTCCTATGATGACAGTATCTATACCTTCTTTTATTATTTTTCCATTATCATAATTTTTTATAATCTTATCTATGTCAAGTGATATATTTTCTATCTCTTTTTCTAATCTTTCTTTATATCCATCAAGAGACATATGCTCTGGATCATCAAGGCAGGCTTCTATATATGCTATTGCTTCAAGTATCTTTTCTCTATGCTCGTTAAGCTTTGCTGATAAGTTTCCTCGCAATTGCTCAACGCTTGCCTTTAACGCATAATCATTTTTTGACATTATGATGTCTGATACTGATTCTGCTTTTGACAAATCTATCCGTCCATTTAGAAAAGCTCTTTTTGTAAATTCCCCTGGCTCTGCAAGTCTTGCTCCTTTACTTTCTATGAGATTAAGTATTTTTTTTAATACTATTATGCCTCCGTGACTTTGCACTTCCACCACATCTTCCGCTGTATAAGATCTTGGCTTTAGCATAGTTATGCAAAGCACCTCATCTATTATATTATCATTTTCTTCATCATATATATATCCATATTTTACTTGATGACTTTCGTTTAATGCTATTTTTTTCTTATTTTTATCAACAAAAATAGAAGAGACTATTGTAGATGCCTTATCCCCTGACACTCGTATTATTCCTATTCCTGCTGGTGTTAAAGATGTCGCAATTGCAACTATTGTATCATCATGATTCATATAATTAGATATTATATCTTATAATTGAAAAAAATAAAAGAAAAAAGCAGGCTTCAAAGCCTGCCTATTTTAAGACCTGTACAATAAAGCTTAGATTGTTGTCTGTGGACCTGCAGCAAGTACTTCATTGTACTTGTCGATAATAGTCTTTTGTACCATTTCTCTTGTCTCAGAATTGATTGGATGTGCTATGTCCTTAAACTCACCATCTTTTCTCTTTTGTGATGGCATAGCTATGAAAAGACCATTGTCGCCTTCTATAACTTTGATATCGTGTACTACAAATACACCATCAATAGTGATAGCAGCAATTGCTTTCATCTTTCCTTCCTTTTCCATAATTCTGATTCTTACATCTGTAATATTCATGTCCGATCGCCTCCTTAAATATTGCATAATTATAATATAATACTTTATTAAAAAAATCAAGCCTTAAATATTTTTTTAATTGTTTTTTTTCGTTTTTTTCTTTTTTATGGACAAAAAGTGTTTTTATGTCAATCTTTCTATATAATCTCTATATGACACGATTTCATCACATCAAGAGCGCTTTCATGTTTTGCAACAGTTGATCCCGCACATAAATCTTTTTCTACATATATTTCTTTTTCTGGAAAAAATGCTTTTGTGAGAATCACATTGCTTACCACACATATATCTGTACAAAGCCCTACAAAAGTTATCTTATCATACTCTGTGAGATACTTTGGTAAATCTTTATATCCAAAAGTATTTTTTATAAATATGTTTTTTGCATTTTTTTCATAAGGTTTTAATTCTTCGCAGATCTCATGACCACTAGTATCTTTTATACAATGTTTTACTGGTAAAAACTTTCCTTCTCTTGTATCAAGATAATCTTCATCATGAGTGTCTTTTGTAAAAAATATATCTTCGTCATCTGTAATTGCTTTTTCTATTCTCTCTTTTACACGAGGAACTATTTTTACTGCTTCTTCACTTCCAAGAGATCCTGTTATAAAGTCGTTTTGCATATCTATAACAACAAGACATTTTTTCATATTTTTTCCTTTCGTATAGATGGGCTTTTATCTTTTATACTTTACTACCACATGTCTATCTTTATCATCACCTTTTGATATCGTCTCTATGTTTCTTTCTTTTTGTAAGACAGAGTGTATGATCTTTCTCTCATATGCAGGCATTGGTTCAAGTTCATAGTCTTTATGTGTCTTTTTTACATTTTTTGCTACAGATTTTGCAAGAGCTTCCAATGTCTTATTTCTCTTTTCTCTATAATTCTCGCTGTCTATTCTTATACGAACTCTATTTTGCTTTCCATTATTTACTACTATATTTACAAGGTGTTGAAGAGCATCAAGTGTTGCTCCATGCTTACCAATGATTACACCTATTTTTTCTCCACTTACATTTATGACAAGAGTATTGGTATCTACTTTTGCCTCATAACTTAAGTTTATCGTCGTATTAAACTCTTTAAATATAGGATCAAGGAAATTTTTTGCCTCATTAAATACTTCTTCTGGGTCCCTTGTCATCTTTTCTTCTTTTTTTGAAAGACCCGCATTGGTAGATGTCTTTTCTGATTTAAATTCATAGACACCAGTTTCTTTCTCTACCAATTTTTCTTTTTTATTTATACTTTCTTTTTTATACTTTTCTTCTTTGTCGTCTTTTTTATATGCTTCTATGATATAAGGCTTTGCTCCTATGCCAAAAAATCCGCTTGTTCCTTCTTGTACTATATCATATGAAAGATTATCGCTTGTAGTTGAAAGTTCTATCATTGCATTATTTATTGCTTCATCTATTGTTTCACCTTTTACTTGTATCCTCATTTTTTTCTCCTTTCTATTATTTGTTGTTCTTTTCGTTATACTTTTGAACCATATTAGCTTTTGCAAAAAGAGAGTTTGGATTACTTTCATCTCCAAAGTAATATTTTTCTGCATTTTCTACATGCTCTTTTTGGCTATTTATAAGTTCTTTTCTATCTTTTTCTTCTTTCTCTACTTTTTCTTCCATCTTTTTTAGATTATTTGCAGCTCTTTCTTCGCTTATTGGTGGAAGTCCCTTTTTTGCTCTCTTTTTATTTGCTTTTTCTACATTTTCTTTAATCATCGCATCTATATCGAGATTTTTAAGTTGAGCATTTACTATAACTTGTGTAAGTACCATAAATACTGATGTTGCTATCCAGTATATGCCAAGGCCTGCTGGGAAACCCCAGCAGAAGACTGCAGACATTATTGGCATCATGTAATTCATAGAGTTCATAGTTTGCTGCATTGTGTCATTCTCATTATTTGTCTTTACCTTAGACTTTGTCTGAGCTTGCATTATCTTAAATGATAAGAATTGAGATAATCCTGCAAGTATAGGTATTAAGATATAGATAGAAAGAAAACCATTGGCACTTGGTGCTGTAGAAAGGTTAAGCCCAAGAAAAGAATTGGCGTTGTTTATCGCCTCCATTTCTCTTAAAATAGTTTCTTGTACTTCACTTGAGAAATTGCTTGCAAGACTTTGTATCTGTGCTGGATTTAACTTATATAGAAAATCTATGATAAAATCTTTTTGTGCTTCTACTGTATATGTACCTTCTGTTCCAAAATTATGTATCTGACTTAGTGTTATACTTTTTATAGTATTTTGATTGTCATTAAAAAACTTTGTAAGAGTACCTATAGCATTTGTACCACCCATTGCATCTACAATATTCATAAACATTGTCTTTATAGCAGGTACATATGCTGGTACATTCATAATTACTCTATACAAAGCAAAAAGTATAGGCATCTGTATAAGTAGTTGTACACAGCTTCCTGTCATTGATGTGCCATACTTCTCATATACTGCTTTTATCTCGGCTTGTTGAGCCATCATAGACTGTTGATCAGTCTTTCCTTTATACTTTTCTTGTATTGCTTGAATCTCTGGTTGTATTATAGACATTATCTTTGATGATTTTTGTTGTCTTACAGTAAAAGGATAAAGTATAAGTCTTGTGATAAGTGTAAAAATAATTATTGCAAGACCTATGTTTCCTATACCTATCTTATCAAGCCCTATATATATACCATTCATCAGATAGCCAAAGAGAGTCGCTATCGGTCCTAATATTCCACCATGAGCAGTTAAAAAAAGTGTCATTTTTTTCCTCCTTTAAGGCACGGGGTCATACCCGCCTTTAGAAAAAGGATTGCATCTTATTATTCTCCATAATCCCATTGCAGTGCCTTTTAGTGCTCCATATTTTGTGATTGCTTCTATAGTATAGTTAGAGCAAGATGGTGTATACGCACAACGACTAAAAAGTGAAAGTGTAGGAGAAATATATTTCTGATATTTTTTAATTAAAAAAATTAAAAAATTTTTAATCAATTTAATCCCTTTCCTTGTATAATTCCAGTCTCTTACTTAAACTTAAAAAATCTTCCTGTAAATTTAAAAATTTTGCTTTCTCGCTTCCTACTCTTAGTACACACACTATATCATATCCTTCTTTCATAGAACCTTCATATATTCTATATATTTCCCTTATCCTTCTTATTAACGTGTGTCTTACTACAGAGTTTCCTACCTTGTGTGATACAGAAATCCCATATCGGTTTCTTTCCGTAGCACCTTTCTTAAGCACAAATAAAACCAAATTCTTTGTTGCGTATGAATTTCCTTTTTCATACACCTCTTTAAAATCTGTCCTTTTTTTTATTGTGTTTTTCATCCAAATAAAAATTGGTCGCTTTAATCGACCAAGATTAAAATTATACTGTAAGTTGCTTTCTTCCTTTTGCACGTCTCGCTGAAAGTACCTTTCTTCCATTGGCTGTGCTCATCCTTGATCTAAAACCATGTACTTTTAATCTTTGTCTTTTTTTTGGCTGTAAAGTCATTTTTGCCATATTTTTGTCCTCCTTTCCCTTATTTTTATATTAAATTTTGTTTTCTAAACATAGAAAGTATAGTAAATTTTGGGTTTTTTGTCAATCTTAAATACCCCTGTTTTTCTTGTTGATAACTTGTTAGTTTCTTATTGTTTTTTTCTTTTTTCTTCTATAATATTTGGCTAATATATTTTTTTATCTTTTTTTCTTTTTAACAATAAAATTTTTGATTTCCACCTTGAATTATTATAGATTTTCTTATATAATATACATATTATGTCTAAAGTTTTTGAAAAATTAAACAATAATTGGCAAAAGCTTTTACTTCAGATGAAAGAGGACTTTGAGATAAGCGATCATGTATATGATGCTTTTATCAAAGATATTATAAAACCCTTAAAAATAGAGAAAAATATAGTCTTTTTAGAAGTTCCAGAGGAAGGTTATATAAGCTTCCTTCAATCAAGGATTCTTTCTATGCTCCGTGTCGCTATATCTCATGAAACTGGCATATCTACAGAAAATCTTGAGATTATATTTAAGACCAAAAATTCCCCTATCAAAAAGATTAAAGAAGAAAATGCCGAGTTTGAGACGCTTCTTAAAGCATCTGGCATTAACAACCCCCTCAATTCTTTTGAAAACTTTGTTCAGGGTGATTCAAATGCTGTTGCTTATGCAGCAAGTATTGCTGTTGCAGAAAATCCTGGCGACAACTATAATCCTCTTTTTATTTCTGGCAAGACAGGCCTTGGAAAGACTCATCTTATCCAAGCAATTGCCCACTATGCACTAAAAAGAAACCCTTATCTCAATATTATTTACACAAGTTGTGAACAATATGCACAAGAATATGTAGATAGTATTGCCAATAAAAAAATAAGCGAATTCAAAAACAAATATAGAAATGTTGATATCTTGTTGATTGATGATATTCACACACTTGCAGGAAAAGAAAAAACACAAGATGACTTTTTCAATACTTTCAATGCTTTATATGAAAATAAAAGACAAATTGTATTAACATCTGATAAATCATTGAAAGATATGGGAAATGATATGGAAGATAGACTTATATCAAGGTTTTCTTGGGGTCTTACTTGTGAAATGCTTCTTCCAGATTATGAGACAAGAATAACAATTCTTAGAAAAAAGGTAGAGATTCTTCACCCAGAATATCCAGTAGATAATGAAGTTATAAAATATATTGCTAAAAACGTAAAATCTAATATTAGAGAATTAGAATCTTCTCTTAAAAATATAATTCTTTATTCAAAACTTATAAAAAAGCCTGTGACTCTTGAACTTGCAAAAGAAAGACTTACTGAAATTAAAAATAAAGATGATAAAAAAATAACTCCTGAAAGAATCACAAAAGAAGTCTGTGATTATTTTGGTGTTAATATTCTTGATGTATGTGGACCAAAAAGAAAAAGAGAATTTGTATATGCAAGAGATATATCTATATTCCTTTGTAGAAACCTTATAAAAGATATAACTCAAGAGAAAATAGGTGAATTTTTTAGCAGAGATCATAGTACAATTATTAATTCATGTAAAAAAATAGAAGAAAGAATGAATGAAAAGGAAATATCAGAAAATATAAAGAATATAAAAGAAAAATTGTTATTATAATACATTTTTCCACAAAAAAGTATTTAAAAAAACACATTATAATAAAGGATTTTAAGACTTTTTAACAAATAAACACTACTAATAATAATAAATAATATATAAATAATATAATAATAAAGGAGGGCCTTTATGAAAATAGAATTTAAAAAAGAAGAGTTTTTAGAATCATTACAAATTGTTAATAAAATTATAAAAAAAGGAAATATATATAAGATATTAGATTGTGTCCTTATAGATGCAAGTAAGGAAAATATATATCTTATCGCTCAAGATGGAAAAGAAATAAATATAAAGAAAGAAGCAGAAGGAGAGATAAAAGAAAAAGGTAAAGCAGCAATTGATTGTAATTATTTATTAGAAATTATAAGGCCAATGCCTGATGATTCTTTTATAGAATTAGAAGTAAAAGAAAATAAAGAGTGTAAGATAACTTGTGGAAGTAATATAGTAAAAAATATTCAAGCAAAAGATGATTCTACATATCCTAATTCTGTAAATGTAAATAAAGAAAATGTCCTTATATTAAATGAACTAAAATTAAAGAAAATATTAGAAAAGACTATATATTATTATGATAGGACAGGAGATACAGGAAATATTATATTAAAAGGAATTTATTTTGATATAAATAAAGAAAATTTTACAGCAAAATCAATGGATGGATATATTATTTCTATCATAAATGAAAAAATTATAGGAAATGATAAAGTATATAAAAAAATAATTCCAGGATCTGCTTTAGAAGAATTATATAGACTTATAAAAGGTGAAGTAAATAAAGATGTATACATATATATCAATGATAAAAATATATCTTTTGAATTTAATAATACTCTTTTTACATCAATCATAATACCAAATTCATATATAGAGACAGACAGGATTTTCAATTTAGAATATTCTACAAAAGTAATACTCAATAAAACTAATTTTTATGATTCTTTAAGAAGATCTATTCCTTTACTTAGAGAAAACGACAACAAACCTGTTATTTTTGATATAAAAGATGAAAAAATAGATATTAACTTAAATTCTCTTTCTGGAGATTCTCATGAAGAATTAGAAGCTAAAAAGACAGGTAAAGATCTTACAATAGCATTTAATGCAAAAAATTTAATAAAAATACTTAGTGTGATAGAAGATGAAAATATAATTCTTTATTTTGCTGGATCAAAACAACCTCTTATTATAAAAGATAAGCAAGAAACATTTTCATTTTTACTAACACCAGTAAAAATATAAAATGTATATAAAAAATTTATATTTAAAAAACTATAGAAATTATAAAGAGACCAATATAACATTTGACCCTAAAGTAAATATTTTTTATGGTAATAATGCAGAAGGAAAGACAAATCTTCTTGAAGCAATTTTTATATGTGCTACATCAAAATCATATAAGGGAAGCAAAGAAAAAGAAATTATAAATTTTGATGAAGAAAATTCTCATATACAACTTACTTATATATTAGAAAAAGAAAATATTATTGATATATATATAAATAAAGAAAATAAAAAAGAAATATATATAAATAAAGTAAAAATAGAAAAACTTTCATCTTTTTTAGGATTATTTTCGACAGTTCTTTTTGCTCCAGAAGATTTAGAGATTATTACAAAAGGGCCAAGCGAGAGAAGAAGATTTTTAAATAATGAGATCTGTCAGATAGATAAAATATATATAAGTCTTTTGGCAAATTACAATAAATCATTAAATCAAAGAAATGCTTTATTAAAAGATATAAAAGGTTCATTTGGTGAGAATAAAAAAGAACTAATCAATTTTTTATCATCATACGACGAAGAAATTATAAATTATGGTGTAGAAATCATAAAAAAAAGAAGAGAAAATATAGAAGACTTATCTAAAAAAGTAAAAAATATTTATGGAAAGATTTCAAGTGAAAAAGAAGAGTTAATAATAGATTACGAAAGTGATATATTGGAAAAAGAAAAGAATATACAAAGTATAAAAGATACGTATAGAAAAGAATTAGAAGAAAGTAAAGAAAATGATATTATATCAGGTTTTACAAATATAGGCCCTCATAGAGATGATATAAGCTTTTTTGTAAAAGATAAAGATTTAAGAAAATATGGATCTCAAGGGCAAAAAAAGACAGCGGCAATATGTCTAAAACTTTCAGAACTTATGATAGTAAAAGAAAAAAGAAATGATACACCTGTTCTTTTACTTGATGATGTATTTTCAGAATTAGATGAAAGAAGACAAAAAGAGCTTGTAGAAAGTCTTGATGGTATACAGACGATAATTACTTGTACAGGAATGAAAAGAAATGTATTTGAATTACTAAGACCCAATAAAATATTTAGAGTTATAAATAATAAAGTAGAAGAAATAATAAATGAAAAATATTGAAAACGAAAAATATGGTGCTGAACAGATTCAAGTTCTAGAAGGACTTGAACCAGTTAGAGTACGACCAGGCATGTATATAGGATCTACTGGCGAGAGAGGTCTTCATCACATAGTATATGAGATAGTAGATAATTCTGTTGATGAAGCTCTTGCTGGTTTTTGTGATGATATAAAAGTAACGATAGAAAGTGATAATTCTATAACTGTAAGAGATAATGGAAGAGGCGTGCCTGTAGATGTAAAAGAGGGCACAGGAAAATCTGCACTCGAGATAGTTTTTACAGTTCTTCATGCAGGTGGAAAATTTGGCGGTGGAGGATACAAAGTATCAGGCGGACTTCATGGTGTAGGTGCATCAGTAGTTAATGCTTTATCAAAAAAACTTACAGTAAAAGTTTATAAAGACGGACATATATATTCTCAGACTTATGAAAAAGGTATTCCTACAACTAATGTTTCTATAATCGGTGATTGTGATAAAGATGAACATGGTACAGAAGTTCATTTTGAGCCAGATGATACAATCTTTGAGACAACAATATATAATTATGATACATTAAAAACTCGTCTTCGTGAGACAGCTTTTCTTACTAAAGGATTAAAGATAACTCTTAAAGATTTAAGAGAGGGAAAAGAGAAAGAAAAAGTTTTTCATTATGAAGGTGGTATAAAAGAATTTGTAGAGTTTATCAATAAAGGTAAAAAACCAGTATATGATAAAGTTTTTTATTGTGAAGGGACAAAAGATAATATACTTGTTGAAGTAGCACTTCAGCACAACGAAGAATATCAAGAAGCAATATATACTTTTGTCAATAACATCAATACTCCAGAAGGAGGCACACATCTTACAGGATTTAAGAATGCGCTTACTAAAGCATTAAATGATTATGCAAGAGAACAAAAGTATCTAAAAGAAAGTGAAGAAAACTTATCAGGTGAAGATATAAGAGAAGGTCTTACAGCAATAGTATCAGTAAAGATAGAAGATCCAGAATTTGAAGGACAGACAAAACAAAAACTTGGCACATCAGAAGCACAGTTTGCTGTACAAGGAATTCTTACAGATAATTTTAAATATTTCTTGGAGCAAAATCCTATCATAGGAAAAAGCATATGTGAGAAAGCAATATTGGCAAGAAAGGCAAGAGATGCTGCAAGAAAAGCAAGAGATCTGACAAGAAGAAAGACTGCTCTTGAAGGTGGAGGTCTTCCAGGAAAGCTTGTAGATTGTAGTGAGAGAGACGCAAAGCTCTGTGAGATATTTATAGTAGAGGGAGATTCTGCTCTTGGTCCAGCAAAAGATGGTAGAGATAGTAGGTATCAAGCAGTTATGCCTCTTCGTGGAAAGATTTTAAATGTTGAGAAAGCCAACGAACAGCGTATGTATGAAAACGCAGAGATTACAGGTATGATTACTGCATTTGGCACAGGCATAAAAGATGAATTTGATATAAAGAAACTTCGCTATGACAAGATTATAATTATGACTGATGCAGATGTAGATGGAGCACACATTGCTACACTTATGCTTACATTTTTATATAGATTTTTACCACAGCTTATAAAGGAAGGACATGTATATATAGCACAGCCTCCTCTTTTCAAAGTATCAAAAGGCAAGAAATTTTATTATGCTTATTCAGATGCAGAAAAAGATGAGAGAGTAAAAGAGCTTGGTGATGATGCAGATGTGTCAAGATACAAAGGTCTTGGTGAGATGGATACAGAAGAACTTGCAGAGACTACGATGGATCCAGAGACAAGAGTACTTCTTCGTGTCAATATGAATGATGATGCAGCATCAGAGCTTGACCTTACCTTTACCACTCTTATGGGAGATGAAGTAGAACCACGTAGAGTATTTATAGAAGAAAACGCAAAATATGTGCAGAACTTAGATGTATAAAAATATGGAACCAAATGTATATGACAAAATTAAAGAAGTAGATCTAAAGCGGACGATGGAGAATAGTTATCTTGACTATTCTATGTCTGTTATAGTTTCTCGTGCACTTCCAGATGTGAGAGATGGACTAAAACCAGTTCAGAGACGTATTCTCTATGCTCTTCAAGCACTTGGTGTGACACCAGAAAAGAAGACAAAAAAATGTGCTACGATTGTTGGTGAGACTATGGGTAAATATCACCCACATGGTGATTCATCAATATATGGTGCGCTTGTTGGCATGGGTCAACCTTGGAACTATAGAAAAGTCCTTATAGACAAGCAAGGAAACTTTGGATCAGAAGATGGTGATAGTCCAGCAGCTATGCGTTATACAGAAGCAAAGATGTCAAAGATGGCTGCTCTTATGCTTGATGGTATAAATAAAGATGAAGTAGATTTTGTACCAAACTTTTCCAATGAATATGAAGAGCCAGTAGTTCTTCCTGCAAGATTTCCAAATCTTCTTGTAAATGGTACTACAGGTATAGCAGTTGGTATGGCTACCAACATTCCACCACACAATTTTACTGAAGTAATAAATGCTGTCATAAAGATTATAGACAATAAATGTGAAGATAAAGAGACAAGCATAGAAGAGATACTTGATATTATAAAAGGACCAGACTTTCCTACTGGAGCTCTTATACTTGGTAGAAAAGGTATAAATGATTATCTTACAACTGGACGAGGCAAAGTAAAGATAAGAGCAAATTGTGAGATAGTAGCAGACGATAAAGGAAGACAAAAAATAATAGTACACGACCTTCCATATCTTGTCCATAGATCAGAGCTTATAGAGAAGATAGCAACTCTTGTAAAGGATAAAAAGATAGAAGGCATAACACATGTACTTGACGTCTATGGCAAAAAGACGACAGACAAGATAGAGATAACACTTAAAAAAGATGCATCAGCCAATATCATACTTAATCAACTTTATAAGATGACAGATCTTCAATCAAGTTTTTCTATCATTATGCTTTGCATAGTGGATGGCGTCCCAAAGACCCTCAATATCCGAGAGATGCTTGATGAATTTTTAAAGCATCAAGAGATAGTGGTGACTCGTAGGACCAAGTATGATTTGAAGAAAGCAGAAGATAGAGCCCATATATTAGAAGGTCTGATAAAAGCCATCGATATAATTGATGAAGTTATAAAGACTATAAAAGAATCAGCAGACGGAGAAGAAGCAAAAGTAAATCTTGTAAAGAGATTTGGTTTTACAGAGAGACAGGCAGCAAGCATAGTAGATATGAGACTTAGAGCTCTTACAAGTCTTGAGTCTGTAAAACTAAAACTCGAATTAAAAGATTTAAAAGAAAAGATAACATATTATAAAAGTATATTAAGTGATGATAAGAAACTTCTTTCGGTTATAAAAGAAGAACTTATCGACATGGAGAAAAAAGAGCATGATGAAAGGACGACAAAAATAGTTGAAGATAAAGAAGATAAAGATTTTAATGCAGAAGAGCTTATACAAGAAGAAGATATAGTTATAACGATGTCACATCTTGGATATATAAAGAGCATGGATCCAGATACATTTAGAAAGCAAAGCCGTGGTGGAGTTGGAGTTAAAGGAATGACAACTATTGAAAACGATTTTGTTCAAGATGTCTTTATGACTACGAAGCACTCTACCCTTATGTTTATAACAAACTTTGGTCGTATGTATCAGATTAAAGGATATGAGATACCAGAAGGAAGTAGGACAGCCAGAGGCACAGCCATAGTCAATATGTTAAAACTAAAAGAAGGCGAATATGTTACAGCGGGCATAGATAATAAAGAAACAGTAG
>AUXO017137860.1_pt1 | contig 15797 bp, 10 predicted proteins | sample 768731 | NCBI WGS metagenome assembly AUXO01 (sample SAMN02715735, study PRJNA202380) | gut metagenome | biome: sheep rumen | host: Ovis aries | place: New Zealand: Palmerston North
TAATGTCAAAAGGGGGATATTAAATTGCTTAGAGAAACGAGGGTTGAAAATGGATTAGTAAGAGGAGTTGCATCAGCAGATCCTCGAGTGACTGTATATAAAGGCATTCCTTACGCCGCACCACCTGTAGGAAAAAACAGATGGAGAGCACCTCAGCCATGTGAGGACTGGGAAGGAACATATCTTGCAAATGAGTTTGCTCCTATTTCAATGCAGGATCAGCCGGGGGTTGGTACTGATGTTTATTGTAAGGAGTGGCATGTAGATAAGGATATTCCTATGGATGAGGATTGTCTCTATCTGAATGTTTGGACTCCAGCCAATAGTACGGATGAAAAGCTTCCAGTTGTGGTATGGTATTTTGGTGGAGCATTTCAGTGGGGCTATACAGCGGAAATGGAATTTGATGGTGAGCGTCTTGCCAGAAGAGGAATCATTGTAGTAAGCATTAACTACAGACTTGCGGTAATGGGATTCCTTTGCCATCCAGAGATTACAAAAGAAAATCCTGATGCGCCTGCAAACTTTGGTCTTCTTGATCAGCAGGCAGGACTACATTGGGTATATAGAAATATAGCTGCATTCGGTGGTGATCCAGAGAAGATTACAATTGCCGGACAATCAGCAGGTGGCGGAAGTGTACTTCAGCAGCTTACCTGTGATGACAATAAAGATATAGTTAAGGGAGCTGTTATCTATAGTGGAATGATCAATATGGATGGACTTCCAGGAGATATCTTTAATCCTCTTACACTTGAAGAAGCTGAGAAGAATGGTGAAGCCTTCTTCGAGTACATGGGTGTAAAGACTCTTGAAGAGGCTAGACAGATTGATGCGGCTAAGGTGAGAGATCTTTATGGAGAATATTCACCGATGAACTTTTCTCCAGATGGTCCACCTGATCTTTCAAAGAAAATGTTCCCTATCATTGATGGAATTCATTATGTAGGAAATCCACTTACACTTCTTGAAGAAGGTCATTGCCCGGATGTGCCTGTTATAGCAGGATACACAAGCGATGAATTCACATTTGGTGGTGTAAATATAGTTGAGAAGAGTGTAAATACATCTGTTTCTAAGGCTATAGCAAATGACAAGGTAGCAGGTAGAAATAGAAAATTCTATTGTTACAACTTTGATCCGGATATTCCGGGAGAAGATAATCCTGGTACTTTCCATTCGGTAGATCTTTGGTTCTGGTTCGAGACCATCAGTAAGTGTTGGAGACCATTTAGAGGAAGACATTATGATCTGGCAAGAAAGATGGCTAACTACTTTGCTGATTTCGTTAAGACAGGAGATCCAAATGGACTTGATGACGATGGAACAGCTATGGAAGAGTGGAAGGCATATAGTAGTTCAGAGGATGTATTAAGACTTCATTCAGGAAATCCAGCAAGAAAATAATTAGAAAAATTCAAGAAAACTCAAGAAAGAAATACAAGAAAGAAAAATAAGAAAGAAAAATAAGAAATAAAATGAAGAGTATTATCACAGATGCATTTTTATTACAAAATGAAGTTGCAATGGAGCTCTATCATGAGCATGCTGCAAAGGTACCGATCATAGATTATCATAACCATCTTAATCCTCAGGAAATCTATGAGGATAGGCTTTATGAGAATATGACAGCTGTATGGCTGGGTGGGGACCATTATAAATGGCGTGCCATGAGAGCGTTAGGTTATCCGGAAGAATTGGTGACAGGAAAAAACAGTGACAAGGATTATGAAAGATTTCTTGCCTATGCAGATACTGTACAGAATTCATTTGGAAATCCTTTATATCATTGGACTCATTTAGAGCTTAAGAGATATTTTGATATTCAGGAGGCCTTTAGTCCTGCTTCAGCTGAAGCGATATGGAAAGAGTGTAATAAGAAGCTGGAGACATCTGAATTTTCTACACAGAATCTGCTTAGAATGCAGAATGTGCAGGTACTTTGTACTACAGATGATCCTATAGATGATCTGAAGTGGCATAAGCTTATAAAGGAAAATGTTAAGGACATAAGTGTGAGACCATCATTTCGTCCGGGAAATGTGCTGGATATCGAAAAGTCAGGATTTAATGATTATATCCAGAAGCTTTCAGAAGTATCCGGAGTTGAGATATCTGATATAGATGGTTTGTTGGAGGCACTCCGTATAAGACTTGAATTCTTTATGGAAAATGGCTGCCGTGTAACAGACCACAGTCTTGAAACAGATTTTTATAGAGCCACCACAAAAGAAGAGGTAAATAAAATATTTAAGAATAGACTTGCCGAGAAGTTGTGTGGTTCAAAAGAAAGTGGATTCCAAAGTGATATAGCTCTTGATGAAGCGGCTGCATTTAGAGGTTATGTATTAACCCAGCTTGGAAAAATGTATGCGGATAGAGAACTTGCTATGCAGCTTCATATTGGTGCCATAAGAAATAATTCAACTAGAATGTTTAAACTGCTGGGAGCGGATACTGGTTTAGACAGTATAAATGATTTTAACTATGCTCCTCAGTTATCTGCGTTGCTTAATAATATGGATATGACGGATCAGCTTCCACGCACTATCCTTTATTACCTTAATCCAAAGGATGCAGCTATGCTGATGACTATGGCTGGAAATTTCCAGGGGAATAGTAGAGGTATCAGGGGTAAGGTTCAGCTGGGAAGTGCCTGGTGGTTTAATGATCATAAGTCAGGAATGGAACAGCAGATGCAGGCTCTTTCAGATAATGGTCTTCTATCTGTATTTGTAGGAATGCTGACAGATTCCCGAAGTTTCCTGTCCTTCCCAAGACATGAGTATTTTAGAAGAATTCTCTGTAATATGGTGGGAAGACTTGTGGAAGAAGGACAGTATCCAAAGGATATGGAATTCTTAGGGCAGATGATTGAAAATATTTCCTACTACAATGCGAAAGAATATTTTGGACTATAAGGGGCTAATATAAAAATATAATAATAAAAAAATAATAAAAAAAATACTAATAGAGATAAGAGATAATATGAAAACATTAGATGAGATAAAAGAAGAACTAAGAAAGATTAGAATAGTACCTGTTGTTGTTATTGATGACGAAGCGCAGGCGGAACCACTGGCAGAGGCTCTTATAAAGGGTGGACTTCCATGCGCAGAGGTTACATTTAGAACTGAAGCTGCAGCAGGGGCTATAAAGATTATGAAGGCTAAGTATCCTGAACTTCTTGTGGGGGCAGGTACAGTACTTACCAGAGAACAGGTTGATAGTGCAGTGGAGGCTGGAGCGGAGTTTCTTGTTAGCCCGGGATTTAATCCAGATACAGTAAAGTATGCATTGGAGAAAGGAATTCCATTTACACCAGGTACACAGACACCAGGCGAAATGGAACAGGCTATGGCTCTTGGACTGGACTTTGTTAAGTTCTTCCCAGCTGAGCCTTCTGGTGGTATCAAGATGATAAAAGCAGTGGCTGCAGCATATACAAAGCTTTCTTTTATGCCAACAGGCGGAATCAGCGCAGATAATGTAAAAGATTATCTGGCTTATGACAGAATAGTTGCCTGTGGTGGCAGCTGGATGGTAAAGAAAGACCTTATTAATGCTGGAAAATATGATGAGATTGAGAAACTTGTAAGAGAAGCGGCAGAACTTGCCAGATAGCTCTGTAGAAAAATTAGTGGTTGAAAGAGGCATAAAATGAATTTAAATATAAAACCAAAATCAGAATGTAAATATGACATGGTCAGTCTGGGCGAAATTATGCTTAGAATGGATCCGGGTGAAGGAAGAATCAGGACAGCTAGAAGCTTTAGAGTCTGGGAAGGTGGTGGCGAATATAATGTTGCCCGCGCACTTCATAAGGGCTTTGGAATGAAGACAGCTGCTATAACAGCCATAGCCGATAATGAGATTGGACGACTTCTTATGGATCTTATTGAGCAAGGTGGAGTTGCTACTGATCTTATCGTAAAGAAAGAAACTGATGGTATTGGAAGTAAGTGCCGAAATGGTATTAACTTTACTGAAAGAGGTTTTGGTATAAGAGGCGCCCTAAGCTGTTCCGACAGATTCAATACAGCAATATCCCAGGCAACTCTGGAGGACTTTGATTTCGATTATATATTTGGAGAGCTGGGAGTAAGATGGTTCCACACTGGTGGAATATATGCTGCACTTTCTGAGGAGGCTCAGAAGGTGGTAGTTGAAGCCTGTAAGACGGCCAAGAAATATGGCACTATAGTTTCTTATGATCTTAACTACCGTGCATCTCTCTGGGACCTTGCCGGTGGAATAGATAAATGTGTCGAGGTAAATCGTGAGATAGTTAAGTATGCTGATGTTGTAATCGGAAGTGAAGAGGATTATACAGCATGTCTTGGTTATCAGATAGAAGGAAATGAAGGTGGCTTCAAGGAGCTGAATGTAGAGGCATATAAGAAAATGCTCCAGCAGGCTGCAGCTGATTTCCCAAATCTTAAAGCGTTAGTAAATATGCTCCATACAGTTAGAACAGCCAGTGTAAATGACTGGAAGTCTTTAGTCCTTGCAGATGGAGAGATATACATGTCCAAGGAATATGTGGGACTGGAAGTTATGGATAGAGTAGGAATAGGAGACTCATTTGCAGCAGGCTTTATATATGGGCTGTTGACAGAACAGACTCCTGAGATTGCAGTGAATTATGGTACTGCTCATGGTGCTCTTGCCATGACAACACCTGGAGATACATCTATGGCTTCAGTTGAAGAGGTTGAGGCTGTTATGGGTGATGCAGGCGCCAGAGTGAAGAGATAAAATTATACTAGCGGTATATTAATTTTTGGGGAAATTAAGTATAAAATATAAACTGCTTAAGATTTTATAATTTTAAAAAGGTTAAGGGATAATTTAATATGAAGGGGTTCAAAAAAGAAATCTGGCAGGAGGGCGAGTATTCTTATGCCGCTGCCTACGGATTTATTCCAAGTATTCATGCGTTCATTCATGATGAAGATGATGATGCTCGAGACTGTATGCTGATAGTTCCCGGGGGAGGTTACTGCATGTGCACTCCCCATGAAGGAGAACTAGTGGCCAGGGTATTCTACGAGCAGGGAATGAATGTCTTTGTTCTTACTTACACCACAGATATAACCATGTCGGTACCTCTTAAGAGGCAGCCGCTTGAAGATATATCCAGAGCTGTAAGACTTATCCGAAAAAATGAAATTGAATATAATATCCAGAATAAGAAGCTGATTGTATGTGGTTTTTCGGCAGGGGCTCATGTAGTTGGAAGCCTTGCGGTTCATTTTGATGATGTGACAGACAAGGCTGAAGAATATAGGGATGTGAGCAACAGGCCGGACGGCGCTATTCTGGCATATCCTGTTATTACCACAGGAAAATATACTCATATTTATTCCGTTCAAGCCCTTCTGGGCAAGGAGCCAACAGATGAAGAACTTGAGTACTTCTCGCTAGAAAAGCAGGTGACGGAGAATACGCCACCTTGTTTCGTATGGCAGACGGTAGAAGATAATCTGGTTCCAGTGGAGAATAGCTATCTCATGGCTGAGGCTCTTAGAGCCAAGGGAGTTCCATTTGCTCACTATGTATTCCCATCAGGGTTCCATGGTTTAAGCTATCCTTCAGATGAATTCTTCGATGGCTATAATGGCGGCACCTTTGTACTGGAGCAGCTGGAGAAGGCAGTTGCGGCAGTAAAGGCAGGAAAGGGCATAAATGTTTCTGACCAGAGGAAGAAGGAGCTGGAGGAACAGTTCCCGGATGCTGAATCTAAGACGGAATTAGAAGAAGAATCAGAAGAAGATTCAAAAGAAGAACAGGATATGAGTATGCTTCCACCGATTGACAGAACCTGGATTGAAGATATTGGTCTTTGGCCGGAGCTGGCAAGAGTGTGGATGAACAGGTTATAAAATCATTTTACTATGGAGGTAAGAGGTATAAAGATGAGAAGAGGGTTTAAGGTTTTAACAAGCACAGTTCTGGCTATGTCTATGATAGCTGGACTTGGAGCCTGTGGTAAGGCACAGGATCAAGACGGAGATGAAATGGTAAATACTGAACCTGTTACAGTAGCTACTGCAACTGATGTGGCTGCTATAGAGGCGGATGGGAATATCCTGGAGAATGGATATTTTAACAGCGATGATGTTTCTGCCTGGTCAATTGAGAGCGGTGCTCTTGGAATCGAAGTAGTAAGTGATGGAAATGGACCAGAGGGCTTTCCTAAATACGGAAAGCTGAACAGAGATGCTGGTTCATCTTCACCATATGATTGCTTCGCCCAGGATGTTACAGATAAGCTTGAAGGCGGAGTGACTTATGATTATGAATTCTATGCAATGCTTTCAGATGAATATAAGGATGCACCTGATGATCAGAGAATAGTTGAATTTGCACCTTATATAACAATAGATGGAAATACAACATATCTTGGCTCATATTCAGCGGAGATTACAGGTAATCCAAGTGAAACACTTACTCCTGGTGAGTGGAAGAAGTTTTCTGGTACATTTACACCAAGTTTCAGCGGTAAGGCTGAGAAAGCAGTTATCCGTATTATCGAGCAGGGTACTGACTATGGAAATGGAACCTGTGTGAAGGGTGACTACTATATTGCTGGTGCAAAGCTTGTACCACAGGAAGGTGGCGCTGTTGCTACAGAGATGGGCGTTGAAGAAGATATCGTTGATCTTAGAAGTGTAGTTGCTTCTGCTGACGGTCTTGGCGAGGATGCTATCTGTGGAACATGTCTTGGCAGTGTTGGAGTAAATGATAAGAATCTCATGAAATTGGTGGAGAAGCATTTTAATGCTGTAACACTTGAAAATGAGCTTAAACCGGATTCAATGTTTGGCTATAACAATGATGCTCCAGCAGATGGAAGTATACATGAAGAGGAATTGAATGGTGAGACAATCCAGGTTCCTACACTGGATAATTCCAGAGCAGATGCTATCTTAGATGAGATTGTTGCATGGAATGAAGCAAATCCTGATAAGCAGATCAAAGTTCGTGGCCATGTACTTGTATGGCATTCACAGACCCCTGAATGGTTCTTCCATGAGGGATATGATAAGAATAATGATTATGTATCTAAGGACGAAATGAATAAGAGACTGGAGTGGTACATAAAGAGTGTTCTGGAGTATTACACAGCTGATGACAGCAAGTACAAGGATCTTTTCTATGGATGGGATGTTGTAAATGAGGCAATCAGCGATAGTACTTATACATATAGAACTGATGAGGAACCAGGACAGGATAAGCTTTCTGATTCAACACATGGAAGCAAGTCCAGCTGGTGGAAGGTTTATGGAAGCAATGAATTCATAATAAATGCATTTAAGTATGCTAATACTTATGCACCTGAAAGTCTTGAACTTTACTACAATGATTACAATGAATGTGATGCAAAGAAGGCAGAGGGTATCAAACAGCTGCTTTCAGATGTTAAGTCAGCAGAAGGTACTCGTATTGATGGTTTTGGTATGCAGGGACATTATACTGTAAGTGCACCTGCTGTAGATCAGATTGAAAATGCAGTTCGTGGCTACTGTGAAGTAGTTGATAAGGTAATGCTTACTGAGCTGGATGTAAAAGTAAGTCCAATGTTTGATGGAACAGAAGCTGGTCTTGCTGATGAGTATGCCAGACAGGCTGCATATTATAGCCAGATTTATGAATTAATGAAGTCACTTAATGCAGAAGATGGTATCACAGTTTCAGGTATTACAATCTGGGGAGTAATCGATACATATTCATGGCTTCAGCAGCAGAGTAATGTTGGTGGTGGTGCTACAGGAACAATTCTTCAGTGTCCACTTCTCTTTGATGGAAACTATAAGGCTAAGCCATCATTTTACGCATTTACAGATCCATCATCAGTTGATGCTTCTGTACTTGTAGTTGAGAGACCAACTATTCAGATTAAGAAGGGAACAGTAGCTATAGGCGATTCAATTGATTCTGCCTGGGAGGATGTTGATGAAGTTCCACTTGAGATTAAGGTTCAGAATGCAAAGGCAACAGGATCTGCAAAGCTACTGTGGGATGAAGAGAATCTTTATATTCTCTTTAATGTAGTTGATGATATGTTAAATGATGATAGTGAAGATGACTATCAGCAGGACAGTGTAGAAATATTTATAGATGAGACAAATTCAAGAGCCGGTGGATACGATGCCGGAGATAAACAGTATCGTATAAGCTTTAACAATAAGCTGAGTTTCAACGGAGAGAAATGTCTCGAGGAGTTTATTAAGTCAAATGTACAGGTAAATGATAACGGATATATCGTTACAGCTGCCATAAAGTGGAGTGAAGTTACTCCAAAGGCTGGTGACCAGATCGGACTTGAACTTCAGATAAATGATGCTGGAGGAAGCGGCGAGAGAATTGGTACCATGAGCTGGGCAGACGATACCGGTACATGTTACATGAATCCGGCTATGTTCGGACACGCGGAGTTAGTAGAATAAGAAGTGAAAAAGCAAGAATTAAAGATCACATCGAAGGCCTTAAGCAGTATCAAGGCCTTCGATATTGATGAAAAGGATATAAAATTATTTAGCCCAATTGATCTATCCTTCGAAGGAAATTATATAAAGGGATATATTTTCCTCACGGAGGATAAGTTGGGTGTTTGTACCATGGAACTTCCTGCAGATTATGTGGTGTTCTTTAATGGTATAAAAGCAGATAAAAAAGAAGCGTTTAGAGATGAAGAGCCAGGAGAATATGAAACTGTCCTTTATGATAAGGATAAGCTTCAGCATATTCATCTGGATCATTATATAGGAACAAATGTGGTCACAGCTGAGTACGCTGGAGAGCTGATTAGATTAGCAGCATTTACAAATAAGTACCAGGCTGAGATGAATGTATTTGTTCGTCAGTTAAGAGATTATCTAAAGGGTCAGGAAATATTAGTCGCTGAAGCTGAAGAGGAAGAGGCAGAAGAGGAAAATACGGGCAAGAAGAATAAGAGGTCCATATTTGGTAGAACTCTTAAGTACTTTTTAAAGTACAGGCTTCAGGTGATTGTTCTTGTAATTACTTATACGGTTGCGGCTGTGGTCAGTATAGCGTGGCCTTATCTTATTGGTAAGGTGCTCTTTGATCATGTGTTGGAGAAGGATGAAGTGTTCTTAGCCAGATTTGGATTACAAGGCGAATATTTACTGGCGCTTCTTTTTGTTGCACTGGTTATGATAGGATGTCGATTGCTGGCGGCCTTGGCAACATATCTGCAGATTTTTGTTATGGCACGAGTTGCCAGTTCAGCAGTAAGAGATATTAAGACAGATGTTTTTGATGCTATGAGCAAGCTGTCTCTGGACTTTTTTGTGAATAAGCAGACAGGTGGACTTATGACCCGAGTGCTCAGCGATTCCGAAAAGGTAAGAGACTTCTTTATCGATGGACTTCCTATGATATTTGTTCACGGCATAACTATAATCGTAACATTTATCGTTATGTATAGACTTAATTGGCAGATGGCGCTTATAGCTTGTATCCTTCTGCCACTGCTGGTGTTCCTTACAGTGAAGCTTCGTCCAGGACTATGGCTTCTGTCAGGAAAGAGACATCGTGCAGAGAAGAGTGTATCAGGAAAGGCAAATGATAATCTTTCCGGTGCCCGCGTAGTAAAAGCATTTGGTCAGGAAGCTGCAGAGATAAGAAAATTCAATTCACCAAATCATCATCTGGCTGAAGCTGAGATAAATATGGTAAGACAGAGAAACCGTATAGCAATCCTTTACAATATGGTGCAGGAAATCTCCAGCATCTGGATCTGGATCATCGGTGTATTCTTTGTACTTAAAACTGACAAGATTGATCTAGGTGTACTCATAACATTTGTTGGTTATGTTATGCAGTTAAATGGACCTATGAATTTCTTTGCCTGGGTATTCCGTATGTGGGCAGACAGCATCAACTCAGCTGAGAGACTGTTTGAGATTATAGATGCAATCCCTGATATTAAAGAGAGGGAAAATCCAGTTAGACTTACAGAGCCTCGAGGAGAGATCGAACTAAGTGGAGTAACATTTGGCTACCAGGTTGGCCGACCAGTTCTAAAGGACATTAATCTTAAGGTTAAGGAAGGCGAGATGCTTGGTATAGTTGGGCGTTCGGGGGCTGGTAAGTCTACCTTGGTAAATCTTATCTCCAGATTATATGATGTGAATCAGGGCGAGATAAAGATTGATGGCACCAATGTAAAGGATCTATCTCTTACAGATCTTAGAAGAAATGTTTCGATGGTTTCACAGGATACCTATATCTTCATGGGTTCAGTGGCGAAGAATATAGCTTATGGAAATGAAAATGCTACCCGTGGGGATATTATAAGGGCTGCAAAGTTAGCAAGTGCTCATGACTTTATATCCAGACTTCCAGACGGATATGACACAATAATTGGTGCATCCGGAAAGGATTTATCTGGTGGTGAGAAGCAGAGAATTTCCATAGCCAGAGCTATATTGGCGGATCCAAAGATTTTGATTTTGGATGAGGCAACTGCCAGCGTGGATACTGAAACAGAAAAAGCAATTCAAAATTCTCTAAAACTTTTGGTTAAGGGAAGGACAACCCTTTCTATAGCTCATAGACTTTCAACTCTTTCGGACGCAGACAGGCTGATCGTAATAGATGGTGGTCGTATCGTTGAAGAAGGCACAGAAGAGGAGTTGGCTAAGCTGGAAAATGGTATCTATCATAACCTGCTGGAGCTTCAGACTAAGTCTCTAGCGCTGGAGAGTTCGTTCTAAGAATCTGAGAAAAAAGTTTTTAAAAATTTTAAAGTGTATATAGGTTGAAAAGGAATTAGTAATATGGCAGAAGATACAATTAATATATACGAGAAAAAAGCTGAGGAAATGACAGCGATACATATCATTTCCAAAGAGGATAAGTTTGAAGAAACTGAAGGTGGATTTGTAAGCTTTGATTTTAATGGAGTGCATTATGACAGGATTAAAGCTGTTAGACTATTTCCATTCAGTGATGCAGACAGATTCATTTCCATTAAGGAACCTGGAAATGGTGACCGGGAGATTGGAATAATTGAAAATCTTTCAGATATGTCTGAGGAGACTCAGGCAGTGCTGAAAAAGCAGCTGGATCTATGTTATTTCACTCCTGTTATTGAAAAGATTTATAACATAAAGGATGAATATGGCTATGCATATTTTCATGTGATGACAGACAGGGGAGAATGCAAGTTCACCATTAATATGGGTTCAAATGCAGTCTCGAAGCTTTCAGATACAAGGCTGATAATCCTGGATGTGGATGAGAATCGTTTTGAGATAAGAGATGTGGAAGCTCTGTCTCAAAAGGAAAGAAGAATGCTGGACATGTTCCTGTAACTATTCTCATGAGGTTTTATTATGATTTTGAAATATATGCTTCCGAAGAGTTACGAAGATAGAATAATCCTATCAAAGGATTCTTTGGATAAAGTGGATTTGGGGAATACTCCAGGAAATGCTCTAATAGAAAGAATATATTACTCGGTTCCAGTGGATATTGATAGTAATGGAAAATGGACCAGTAGTTCTTTCTTTGTAGTTACAACTAAAAAAATATATATACTTAGTGCAGATGATACACAGGTATTTGAGATTAAGGACCTGGAGTCAGCTGTGGCTGAACCTGGTGTGGGAGGCGGAATACTAACAGTAAAGCATGGGGGCGTTGAAAAGGTATTGGTACATTATTCTTCAAAGCATCTGGCTCGATATGCCTACATTGCTAGAGGGATAAATATTCTTATATCTGGCCGTTATGAAGAGGTTGAGAGTAGTGAGTACGAGAAGACCTGTCCAATCTGTGGAAGAGCAATACCAGGTACCAATAAATGTCCTAAATGTTCTAAAGAAGGCGGATTCTTCAGTCTGTTCATACGAATGGCTAAGCCATATAAGAAGGGCTTCTTCGGTGTATTCCTGCTGATGGTAATGGTAGCCGTAACGACCCTCCTTAACCCTGAGATTCAGAAGCATTTGATAAATGATGTACTGAAGCAAAATGGTGGAATGAGGGAAGCGCTGGTATATCTGGCGATAATGTTTTCACTTAGTGTGGCAATCGTTATCATCAATATACTTAAGAGTAATGCTTCGGCCAGTCTGGGTTCCAGAATAGCGGCGGATCTTAGAGAGGCGCTATTTAAAAAGGTTCAGGAACTTCCTCTTGAATTTATAAATGAAAGAAGACCAGGAGAACTGCTGAACAGGATTACTCAGGATACCAGATTTATAAGTGACTTTATGGCAGATGTATTCTGTAATCTATTTGCTGTATTCTTTATCTTTATCTGGGATATTATATTCATGATGATACTGAATATTAAGCTGGCGCTCCTGATATTCATTTTGGTTCCTATAGTTTCATTTTTCATGCTTTCACTGAGGAAGACCATTAATAGAATCTTTCATCTGCAGTTTAAGAAAAATGATGATGTGGCCAGTGATCTTCAGGATGTTGTTTCTGGAATGAGGGTGGTTAAGAGTTACGGCAAGGAGGAAGATGAATCTAAAAGGTTCAAAATCTTCTCTGATGAATTTGCAGAAATACAGATGCGAAATGAGCGCTTCTGGGGAATGTTTGACTTCGTAATGTCATTTCTCATGGGAATGGGCGTTGTCATAGTAGTGTATTTTGGCGGAAGTGATGTGTTCGCTGGGAAAATGTCTGCCGGTGAACTCTATCAGTTTATCTCATACACATTGCTGCTATTTCAGTATGTGGGATGGCTTGGAAGACTCCCACGAGAGGTATCAAGACTTACAAGCTGTCTGGAAAGAATATATGATGTTCTTGCCCAGGATGTACCTGATACTTCTATGGCTGTAAATGATATCGACATAAAGGGAGAAGTAACATTTGAACATGCCACCTTTGGATATAAGTCATATCAGCCGGTGCTTGAAGATATAAATGCAGTTATAAAACCGGGAGAGATGATTGGTATCGTTGGAGCTTCTGGTACAGGAAAGTCAACTCTTATAAATCTGTTGATGGGACTGTATAAGATAGATGATGGAAGACTTCTTATTGATGGGAAGGATCTAAATGAGATAAGTCATGATTCGTATCATTCTCAAATTGGTGTTGTGCTTCAGGAAACATTCTTGTTTTCAGGTACAGTTATAGATAACATCAGATTTTCAAAACCGGATGCATCTATTCAGGAGATTATAAGGGCTGCCAAGCTGGCAAATGCTCATGATTTTATCAGTAGATTGCCGGATGGATATAATACCTATGTGGGTGAGAAGGGCCACTCCTTGTCAGGTGGTGAGCGTCAGAGGATTGCTATAGCAAGAGCTATACTTCCGGATCCGCGACTGCTGATTCTTGATGAGGCAACAGCCAGTCTGGATACTGAGAGTGAATTCATGATTCAGAAGGCGCTGGAAAGACTTACAGGAGGAAAGACTACTTTCGCAATTGCTCATAGACTGTCAACACTGAAAAATGCAGATAGGATTATGGTTATCGATGGGCATAATATTGCAGAGATAGGAAGCCATCAGGAGCTTCTGGATAAGAAGGGTATATATTATAACTTATATACTGCACAGATGCAGAAAGCCTAAATGTATTGATAGAGCAATAAATAAAGAACCTGGTTCCAGATGAGATGGGATCAGGTTCTCTTTTTGTTTTAGATTAAATTTTTTTTAATTAGTTTATCTTGGATTAATTTATCTTAGTTTATCTTGGATTTCATGGCTGTTTTATTTTTGTACATAAGTTCGTCAGCTCGTTTTGCAGTATCTAGAGCTACTTTATCAATATCCGGATCATATACAGCAATACCACAGGCTATGGAAATATAATTATCCGGAAGTGGCAGCTTATTGGTATATGGACTCATGAGCTGTTTCATTTCTTCTAGTTGTTCTTCATAGTTATCATAGTCATCACCTGTAAGAATGGCTACAAATTCATCGCCACCAATTCTAAATACGGGGCTATGTTTGAAAATGTTACAGATTAGATGACATGCTCTGTTTAGATATTCATCACCAGCATCATGTCCGTTATTATCATTCACCAGCTTTAGATTATTTACATCAAACATTGCAATAGCAAAATGCTGATAGATATTATTATTAATCTCTGCTTGAATATTTTTTATCTTATTTTCGTAAGCAATACGATTATTAACATTTGTCAGTGGATCACGATTCATAACTTCAAGGAGTCTTTTGTTCATCAGGTCCAGACTAAGTGCATGGCGGAACTTATCAAATACCAGTCCCATTCGGCTTTGATAGGACTGAAGAAAATGATTTTCAACCTTATCCATACAATCCCTAAATATTATATAACCATAAGCTTCATCTGCTTCATGAAGAGGAAGAAAAACATAAAGATGATTTGGCCCCTCCGGATTATAGCCTGGAATTAGTTCCTGAGATGGGAATTGTTCATTTTCATAAATTACTCCGTCCTCAGTTGAATAAAGGACTTCCATATATTTGCTGTAACCATATTTCCGAAGTTTGATATTAGGGTCATAAATAGAAAGACCAAAACTTTTCTCCAGAAGTATATGGAAAGAATCTCCTTCATAATCATGATTCTCTGTCAGGAGCTGGCTTAAGCTTGTTTTAAATTCCTGGTAGGTGAGACAGGAGAGCACAGTTGAATCTATAAGATTAAGCTTACGATTAAAGTAGGTTGTCATGGCTCTCTTTGAAAATGCTTCCCGGCCTACACGCCTTCTAATCTTATCACTGTTACGGTATTGATAACAGTTACAGCTTTCTCCAGGAATAAACTCACAGGAGATGATATGTGAATCACTCTCTATAGTATTGCTAGTACCGGATCCGTCTGAATTCTTCTCTGATTCCTGAGAGGATATTAGTCTTAGCCAGGTGCTTCCGGCTTCTCGCCCCATTTTGGTGAAACATTGATCCACAGATGCTATGGAAGGATCAAAAATCTGGCTGTCATCAATAAAGTCGTAGCCTGTTACTAAAACATTATCTGGAACAATATATCCATTATTATTTAATGAGATACAAGTTTCCATTGCCAGTCCATCATTGGCACATATAAATACATCTGGAAGCTGGCGATTCTCTTTGCAGAATGCATTTATGTATCTAGTGACAGCGGCATTTTCCCATTTTGTGTAAACTACATCTATTAAGTTTTCAGAACAGTTATTGGCTTCAAGATAATCTTTAACGGCTTTAAGTCGTAGCTCAGAATCCATTGAATCCTCTGTTCCTGCAAAGAAGATAATCTTGTGGGCATCATGCTTTTTAAACAGGTGTTCACACATTTCGATGGTGGCTACATAATTGTCTGAACCAACATAATGTGTGCCTTCATGCTTGGCGCCCTGAATGATAACTGGGATTCCTGCTTCTTTGCTTCGATTTATAATATTTTCAATAATGTTATGAAAATCCAGACCGCTTCCGAAGATTACAACTCCGTCAAAGTTCCGAAGATCAGGTAAACTGAAGATATTAAGCTCACCACGCTTTATTGCAGGGGTATCTATATAGGTTGGATAGCATAGAAAAAGAAAGATATCAACCTTTTCCTTGATCAGGGATTTTTGCATTCCTGTAAGGAATTGGGAGAGTATCTCACTGCACCAGCCTGTTGTAAAAACTGCAATCTTTTTCTTCATATAATACCTTTCTCAAATGATATGAAGCTATTTGTAAGATTTATTATAAGAGTGCTTATAAAATCTATTCAAGTATGGTGCATACTCAAGTGAATGTTAATAGAATAATTGCTTTAAATGTTTTCATAGAAATATAAGCTAAAATAATTTATTT
>AUXO012501792.1_pt1 | contig 15794 bp, 31 predicted proteins | sample 768731 | NCBI WGS metagenome assembly AUXO01 (sample SAMN02715735, study PRJNA202380) | gut metagenome | biome: sheep rumen | host: Ovis aries | place: New Zealand: Palmerston North
GGGAGAGTAAGACTTGATAAAAGGCGCCTAAAGGTAATACATTGGCAAGCATCTCCCCAAAACAAATTTAAAAAAAATTAAAAAAGGTATTGACAGATTAGAAATAATCTGATACAATATAATTGTCAAGAGGAAGAAATCTTGTGCAGAAACCAAAGTCGACAAAGGCAAACAGAAACTAGCATTTCATCCTCTCGACAAGTCCTCCTAAATATAATATAATAAGATATAAAAAGAAAGGGAATTAAAATAATGACAATAGGAAAATTAAAAAAAGAATTAGAAAAATATGATGAGTGGCAAGAAGTTAGTGTAGCCCATGATGATAATGATGGGGAAGAAATTATTGGTTTTGAATACAATGGTGATGTATTATTTATTCTCTATGAAAAAGATAAATATTCTTAAAAACCTGTTGACAAATTAAATTAAATATGTTAGAATATAATTGTCAAGAGGGAGAGGTAATAGGTGCGGGCGCCCATTAAATGCACAGCCTCAAAAATCCTTCAAAAAAATAAAAAACCCTCTTGACAATTATAAATAAATGTGCTATAATAAGTACATAAGGTGAGGGATGAGAGCAAGGGCAGACCCCAAGGCACATAGTTGCCGCAGTAAGTCTCTCTGATAAAGACCCACCACCGCAAGGCTCTCCACTTTAGCGGTATATAAATGTGAACCAAAGCCCCAGTGCGGTTAGAATAGGGATAGGGGTATACATGGTGGTAGAGAAGACCGAAGAGAAGGCAAGTGTGCGCACTTGCCTTTTCGCTTTTTTATCGGCGCGCCGACCACCGGGAAGGCGCGAAAAACCATTATACCACACCCCCAGCAATTTGTCAAGTGGAAAATTTGCACAAACATCACCGCAAAAATATCCCAAAATTCGTCAATTTGATCAGCCGCAAAACCGCACAAAATTTAGTCCAAAAATTTGTGCAATCTGCCTATTGCAATCCCCTCTACTATTTGATATAATTAATTTATCAAAAGAAAGGAAGGAAACAAAAAATGGACAGAAGAAAAAAATATCTTATTGGTTTAGACACTGAAACTTGTAACAGTTTTGAAACAGAAAAAGGAGTTGATTTAACCCAGTCGCTTGTATACGATATTGGTTGGGTAGTATGTGATAAAAAAGGAAACATCTATAAAACAAGGTCGTTTGTAGTTGCTGAAACTTTTTGTGGAATGTCAGATATTATGAAATCTGCTTACTATGCTGAAAAAATTCCTAAATATTGGGAAGATATTAAAAATGGGTCAAGAATTATTTCAAGTTTTTGGAATATTAGAAAGACTTTATTAGAAGATATGAAAGAATATAGAATTAATACAGTATTCGCTCACAATGCAGGATTTGACACTAGAGCATTAAATAATACTTTTAGATATTTGACTTGCTCAAAATTTAGATGGTTTTTCCCATGGAATACAGAAATCTGGGATACCTTAAAAATGGCTCGTCAGACCATCGGAAAACAGAAAAGTTATATTTCTTTCTGTGAAAGACACGGATACATGACAAAACACAAAACACCTAGACCAAGATTAACGGCTGAAATCTTATACAGATATTTAAGCAATAATAAAGATTTTATCGAAAGCCATACAGGACTTGAAGATGTTTTGATTGAAACAAAAATTATGGCTCATTGTTTGCGACAACATAAAAAAATGGAAAAAAGGTTATTCCCTGATAGGGGATAATCTTTTTTCAAAAAACCCTTGACATTCTTTTAAGAATATGATATATTATAATCAGAAAGGGGGTAATAAAATGACAAAAGAACAATTAGTCGAACGCATTATGCGTGAGTGCGAACAGGACGGCGAACCCGTTACAAGGGAAGAAGCCGAAGAGATGGCGGAGATGGAAATCAAAGCCAATGGAATTAAGAGATACGAAAAATCAGATAAGCCACGCAAACAGACAAAAAAAGAAAGGAAGGTTGACGAAACAAAAGGTCATTTGTTGGCTTGTTGCAAAACTTTACTTGAGGGGTTAGGAGCTTCCATCCTTTCGGTAAAGACAGAAACCGAAATCTCTTTCACCTTTGGTGAAAATCAGTACACATTGAAACTTATTAAACATCGCCCCAAAAAGAGAGATTAAATCTCTCTTTTTTGTTTTGTCGGCCGGCTTATGCGCGCATAAGCCGGATTTTCCATTATATCACGTCCCGCACAATTTGTCAAGCGATTTTTATTTGTTATTTTACACAAAGATTTTCCCGTAATTTTGTATAAATTGACTATTGATTTCTAATTAAAGATATGATAATATTATATTAACAAAAGGAAAGGAGATAAAAAAATGACAAAGTTAATAATCTTTTTAGTAATTAGTATTCTTTATGTTTTTAAAAAAGCCTTTACAATTTATGATGAAGGTTATGAAAATTTTCCTTATGTTTTACCAACTATCTTCCTTGGTATTATTCCTAATCTTATCCTTGTAGGAATTGCTTATTTAATTTTTTTCTAAATAACTGTTGACAAATTAAAAAGAATATGCTATAATTAAATTACAAAAAAGAAAAGGAGAAATAAAAATGATGATTGAATTATTAATTACTTGCCCCTGGTGTGGTTCTGTTCATTCTGTAACTGTTGAAGAATCTGAATATAATGCCTATGTAAATGGTGCGTTGGCTCAGATAGCATTCCCAAATTTATCTGCTGATGAAAGAGAGCAGATTGTTTCGGGTCTGTGCGTTGATTGTCAGAAAAAGATTTTTGGTTGTTAGGAGGTGTAAAAAATGTTTGTATTTTTAGATGAAATGCCAACTGAAGATATTAATGATTTAATAAAAGCCTGTGAAAATGAACTTAAAACAAGAGATGTAAAAAAATTTAATAATTTACAAAAAAATGTTCTTGATGCCATAGAAGAGATGGTGAAACATTATCCACATCATTCTGCAACATTAACTCCTAATTTAAATTGGACACAATTATATCAAAAAATAAAAGCATACGAATATAAGTAAGGAAAATTTTATTTTCCTTACTTTTTTATCGCCGCGCTGGCCATGGGTCCAGCGCGAAATTTCCATTATACCACATCCCGCAGTTTTTGTCAAGCGATTTCCGCAAAAAAATTGCACAAAATTATTTCCCGAATTTAGTGCAATATTCCGACTTGATTTTATAAAAAAAATTTGATATAATTTAATTACAAAGAGAGGTGATAAGGTAGTTGGCAGAGCGAAACGCCTTCTAATTATTTTAAAAAAACTCTTGACAAATTAAAAATCTTATGTTATAATATTAATGTAAGATAAAGAAAGGGGAAATACACATGAGATTTAAAGGTAGGCAGAAAGCCCTATGGTAAGGGTGGGGGCTATGACATAATACCACCAAGCACCAAGGTTTTTAAGGGTGCACACTTAAAAACCTTAAAAAAATTAAAAAAACTATTGACAAACAAAAAAAATTATGATATAATAAATATGTAAGATAAAGAAAACAAAGTTTTAAGAAAGAAATGAGGTATGTATTATGGCAAAGACAAAAAGAGAAATGTTCGTTGAAATCCGTGAAATGGTAGCAGAGAATGAGGAAATGGTTGCTTTCATCGACCATCAAATTGAGTTGTTAGACAACAAGAAAACTTCCCCTCGTAAACCTACCAAGAACCAGCTGGAAAACATCCAGTTCAAACAGGATATTTTAGATGTCCTTATGGTGGCTGATGCCCCAATGCCTATTAAAGAGTTAATGGCTACTTGCCCTTCTCTTGAAGGTCTGACAAATCAGAGAGTAACCCGTTTACTTACCGACCTTCGTAAAGATGGTAAGGTTTACAGAACCTACATCAAGAAAGTCGCCCACTTCGGGTATGGTAAAGAAGAGGGAGAGGAGTAATCCTCCCCTCTGGGCAAAAACCAAGGTTGTAGAGGTTCGAATCCTCATTGCCCATTCAGTTAGTTTTACATTTTGATTCCTCCTTTCTTTTGGGGATGGTGATTAAATTCATCATCCCCTTTGTGCTTTGGCGGGGCGTGAGCCATAGTCTCACGCCGAAAGTTCTATTATACCACACGCCGCACTTTTTGTCAAGCAAAACCTGATCAGCAAATTGCACAAAGATTTTCCCATAATCTTGTGCAATATTCCTACTTGATTTTTAATAAATTTTTTGATATAATTATATCAGAAGGTAAGGGAAAAAGGGCAACGTTCCCACAGAAATCTTCAAAAAATTTTCAATAAGTCCTTGACAGGTTGCTCAATCCGTGATATAATAAAGGCATAAAAAGAGAAAGGAGAAAGAAGTCATGTGCAAGGCAAGAGCATCTCCCATAAAAAAAAATAAATAAAAAAAACTATTGACAAATAAAAAAATTTATGATATAATAAATGTGTAAGATAAAGAGAGGAAGAAGTTTCTACTACACTCTCTGAATTTCGGGGGCGACTCACCATGGTAGAAAATGGTTAAAAATGAAAGCACGATTCTTACACAAGTCAAGAAATAAAACATAAAAAAAGTTCTTGACAAATAAAAAAACTTATGATATAATAAATACATAAGAAAGACAAGGAAAAGTCTTAAAAACCCCATGGCCTCCGGGGTGGAGTTTTAGGCAAAACTTTGAAAGTCTTGGGAGGAACTCAAGTCCGAAAGGATAAAAGGCAATACCAGCAAGTGGATTTGGCCAACCACGAAATGGAGACTCTTATAAACAATCTGGTGAGTCGAACAAAAATACTTTCAAAGAATTTTAAAAAAAACTATTGACAAATTAAAAATCTTATGATATAATAAATACATAAGATAAAGAAAAAACAAATCACTTATAAGAAAGGATGTATGTACTATGACTAAAAGAGAAATGTTCAACCTCATCGCAACTGTTAATGCTGACAACAAAGAAATCGTTGATTTCTGTAACCATGAAATCGAACTCCTGGACAACAAGAAAACTTCTCCTAGGAAGCCTACCAAAAATCAGTTAGAGAATGTTCAGTTTAAACAGGACATCCTCGATGTGCTGATGGTGGCAGATGCTCCTATGACCATCAAGGAACTGATGGGGGCTTGTGAGTCCATCGCAGACCTCTCTAATCAGAGAATCACTCGCCTGTTGACTGACCTTCGTAAGGATGGTAAAGCCTATAGGGTTTACATCAAGAAGGTTGCTCACTTCGGCTACGGAGCAGAGCAGGAAGGAGAGTAATCTCCTTTCCTCTCTCCCTTCTAACCTCTTTCAAGGTGCTTACTTAGTAAGCACCTTTTTTGTTTGTCGTCGTGCAGCCGGTGGCCCCACGACGTTTTTCCATTATACCACCAGCCGCACATTTTGTCAATAGGAAAATTTAACAAACTCTTTTGTGCAAAATTCCTAAAATTAATAAAAATTATAAATTTGATTTTTAAAAAATTTTATGATATAATTTTTTTAAGAAAAAAATAATTTTTTCATTTTCCCTATTGACATCTAATCCAAAATGTGATATTATTAATATAACAAAAGGAAAGGAGAACAAACATGATTTACAAATTCAATGATAAAAATCTTCGTATTCCAGATAGTGAAATTGAAAACAGTATGAAAATCTTGAATCTTACAAAAGAAGAAGCAATTCAATTATGGTTAGAAGATGAAGGATACCTTGAAAATGAAGTGGTGGAAGAATTAACAGAAAAAGCAAAAGTTAATAAAATTAGCCGCGAAGCAAAGTCTGATAAACCTAGAAAACAGACAAAAAGAGAAAGAAAACCTGATGAAGAGAAAGAAAATCTCATCGAAATGTTAGCAAATTGCTTAAAAAATGCGGGAATTTCTACAAAAATTACTAATAAATCTAAAATTATTGAGTTTTCTGTAGGTGAAAACAACTATAAATTAGATTTAATTAAGAAAAGACCACCAAAAAAATAAAAAAGGGTTGACAAAATCCCCTTTTTGATGTATAATTAGATTATAAAAAGGAAAGGGGAAATAAAAATGAAAGATTTTTTATACTTATTAGTTTGGTGGATGGTTCTTTTATTTGAATCTTGTCATATTTTTTCAACAGAAGTTTCTCTTATTAAAACTATATGTATTTTTATTGTTACTTTTGGTATCGCTTGTTTTATGACTTATTCAAAAAAATAAAGAAAGGGGAGATAAATAAATGAAAAAATTTTTTGAAAACTTAAATTATTTTGTACTCATGCTTTTAATTATCGGTCAATGTACTGTAGGTGCTAACTGGTTTATCGGTCAATTAGTTTATCTTTTAGCAAATATTATTAGTGTAACTCGTTGTTGGATGTTAAAACGTCCTGTAGCAGATAAGATTAAAGACTGTGCCTGCCTTGCAATTACCCTGGGATTACTTGGTATTAAATTACTTGGTGGACTTCCTATTTAGAAAGTTCACCAAAAAATCCTTGACAAATAATTTATCTTATGATATACTTTAATTACAGTAAAGAAAGGAGATAAAAAAATGATTATTTATACACCAACAAAATATGAAGTTGCACTCACAAGCACAGAAATAAAAACAATTGAAGATTGTAAAGAAGTTATCAATGATATAGTTGAATCTTTAACCAAAAAAGACTGTGACACGCTTGAAACTGAAGATATGTTACTCTCTAAAGCAAATTTACTTGATATGTCTCGACGTTTACAACTTTTATTAGAAATTGAAGCAATGTACTAGGGCGAACTCTCGCCCTTTTTGTCGTGCCGGCTTCGCTCAGCTAAGCCGGCTTTCCAGAACTAACCAGCGTCAGACATTTTTAGCTTTGATAAATCATAATTAACTACAAATATTTATTTCCCAAAATTTCAAAAAATCTATTGACAGCTTTCTTATTTTATGATATAATCTATTCAGAAAGTGAGGTAAGACCAATGTTAAAGAAACTACAAGAATTTATTGAAAATCGTTATAAGAAAGCAGAAAAATACGCAAAGACTTATCGTGATATTGAACAATGGCGTGGACAAGCTTTCGGTGCATTAGAGTTTTGTATTGATAATAAACTTGTTGATGAAGATGAAGCAGTTAAATATTGGAATGAGATGTGGCAAAAATTTACTGATTTAAATTATAGATAAAAGAAAGGAGATAAAAACAATGTTAAATATCACACACAAACTTTTAATGGAAACTAAAAAAGAAGCAAGAATTGAAAGTTTAAAATTAATGAATCAGAAAATCCTTGATACTGGGGATGAAATGATTTATGACAGATGGTTAATGTGCGGCGTCCCCGATGAAGCCACAGAGGATGATTATGAATTCATCGCTGAAAATGATTCAGAATTTAAAGATGTTGTAGATTTATATCATAGAATTATGAATGATATTGAAGAAGGGGTGTATGATTATTAATGAAAAAACTCGTCATTTCTGACGAGTTTTTTTTCTTGCATCAATGCTTTAACAGGCTAAAGTGCGGTCGGGCCGCGTTCACGCATTTAGGCCCGCTTCGCCACCTCGCACCCCCATATGGAATTTTTTTCCAGAACATGAGCCGTTCGAATTGCCGCCAAATTTTCCCAAAAATCAACTATATGCCGGCCAAATCCAGAACATGAAATCCTCAAGGCAGCGGTCGCCGCCACCCCACTTGAAAATATAAAAAATTTTTGTTATAATAAAATATAGAAAGTTAAAAAAGCTTTTTAAAAATTTTTTGACTTTTTAAAAAATTTTTGTTATAATAATAATATAAGAAAAATAAAAAAAAGGAGATATAAAATATGGATTTCTATGAAGCACTGGCCTCGGGTACGAGTGCCGAAGAACTAGAAAAAGTCTTTCGTAAGGACTTGGCCGCTGCCCAAGAGAAGATTAAAAAAGAGAAAGAGGCTACTGCGGCAGAAGCCCGTATGAGAGAAGCCGCTGCCAAATTAAAAGCTAATAAGGCAGAAGAAGAAAAGAATAAAAAGATTCAAGAGCAACGAGATATTGTTGCAGAAGAATTTACTACTTATATTTGTCTTCTATTTGGAGATTTATTCAAAGAGGAAGAAAATGGAGAAGTGCCAGATTCAGTCATTGAAGATTTATATAATGCAATAGAAGAAAAGATTGTAGAATTTGAAAATACAATGCTTCCTATGATTAAGTTTACATCTAATCTCAAAGAAGCCTTCGGCTTCTCACAAGAGGAAAAAGAAGAAACTCCTGACTATATCATTCAGAACTTTCTCAAATCACTCTGATTAATATAGATTTTTGTTGTTGCTTATCGGTGTTTCTTCTATGAGGATTCACTGGTAAGTGATGTATTATTATTGAAAATGCTATTAAAGCCCCTTTAAGCCTAGGTAATTACTATCTAGGCTTATTGAGGTTGTATATGTAAACGGTCGCTTTTCGTAAGGAAGGGACTAGGGTCGTGGAGGCCACTACACACTCTCAATTCTAATAATTCTAATAATTCTAATGATTTTAGTAATTCAAGTAAATTAAGTAATTTAAATAATTTAAATCTTGCTTTCTTTAATCTTCCTATTAATCCACTCTTAACCTATATTATTTTAATTAAATCTAATTTTTACATTTATATTATATTAATTTATCTATTCCCCTTATATTTTTACTTTAATTTATATTGTTATATATTAATTATATATTTTCCTATTCTATAACTTTACTTTACACTTTTCTATATTATACTAATTTTATATCATCAATAGCAAAATTATATTATTCTTCTTTCCACCAATCTTTCTTCTGACTTAAATCAACCTAAACTCTTACTTTTCTATTCTATTCCCATTTATTATCTTCTATATTTACCATCCCTTCAATCAAATAAGGTTTCTATTTATTCTATTTCCAATAGAAATCATCAAAACTCCAATCTACTAATATTTCCTGAGTTCTTTTATCAATAAACCTCATTCTCATTTAATTCTATTCCTTTCTGTATAAATATATTCCATAACAATAGACAACACAATATCATCTCCTTTCTAAACAAAAAGCAACCACTTTTATTTTAATTCCAAAATTTTGATTTCATTTTTTAAAAATAGTGTGCGGAAATCCATCTATTTTTCAAAATTTTCATTTGAATTCCCCTAATGTTCCTCTCCCCACCGCAAAATCCCCCCATTTGCTTGGGCGAAGCCCAAGCAAATTTATTTTCTTTATAAATAATTTTCCTAAAAGTTAGTTCTGCGACAAAAATTAGCAATTTCGGTAAAAATAATATATATAATATATATCTTTACCAAAAAATCTAAAATCAGTCGCAAAGCTATTTTTTAATAAACTTATCTAAAAGTTAGCTTTCCCACTGAAAGTTGCATTTTTGGTAAAAATAATATATATTATATATATCTTTACCAAAAAATCTAAAATCAGTGGGTTTGCTAATTTGATTTCATTCCCCATAAAACCCATTTAACTATACATTCATCCCCAAGCATTTAAAATAACTACCCGCTCTTTTTGAAATAAAAGCATCATTTTGTTCTAATAATCTTTTTACATCTCTAACTTGCTTATAACTTAACCCCGTTAAATTAGCTAAATCCGCATATGTAAAAGGTTGATTTTTCTAACATATTCTAATAGCTTCCCATACTTGCATTAATTGCGGAATCTTGTTAAAATGCTTATTATTTTCATCTGCTATTCTCTGACATTCCCGCATCATATTAATACTAATAGAATACTAATTTTCAATTTTAGCTTTTAAATATAAAATTATAAAATCTTCATCCTAATGAAAAAATATATAATCCCTCTCTATCAAAGACTAAATAACTTTATTTAAAGTCTAAATATTTTTTTTATTAGCCTTTACTCCAATATATTTCAACAGCTCCTATCTCTTCCCCCTAAATACACCTTGCGGAGATGCGGATAATACTAAAAAAACAAAAAACTAATATGCTTCAAAACTTAAACTTTCAAGAGAAACCGCAATATTTCCCTATTCTTTATAAATAGTTAAAGCTCTATTATTCTCCTATTCAAATATTTGATAAAAAACCTATTTATTCCCCTTAATACATTTAATTATATCTACATTATATTTCTTTTTTATTGATGCGGCGGTCCTCGTGAAGTTCGTTTTTAGACTAGACTAAGAGCATCCAAACATCTAACACACCTATTTAGCAGTCATTAACTATTTTAAATTCATTTTTCCTATCCCTATTCATTTCCATTTTTAGTACACACAGTTTGCTTTTTTGCTTCTGAAAAAGATTCTAAAGCCTCTTGAAGTGTTCTTATACTATACTTATCAGGAAGTGTTACAATATAAACTCCATTTTTTATAAATTTATCATACAAAAAATCATGAATTGCTTTTACTTCATCCAACGCATAAAGAGACTCTCCATATTCATCAGTAGGGAAAGAAACAATTACTAAATCTCCTTTTTCTGGATGCATTTTCTGTATTTTAATCAAAGTTTCTTCTCTATCAATCATTATATATCTCATCCTCCCCATAATCTTCAATTCCCATATCAATATCACCATTATTAAGAGTTTCATCATCTTCCCACTTTTCTCTGAACATTCTCTCTAAATTATTAACCGCTGCGGCAGTCGCTTGGTCTAAGGCTGTCTTATATCCGGGCAAATTTTTCTTAAGATTACGTCTTTCCGCTCTATTCATATTTTTCGTTTCCTTTCTTTTTTCTCTTTTTTTCATTATAAGATATTTTTTTTAAGTTTTCAACCCTTTACACCCCTTTATCATTTCACTATTGAATTTTTTAAAAATTTATGATATAATATAATAAAAGAAAGAGAGGTGCTTTGCAGAATGTGGACAATAGAAGAAATCACAAGACTATGTGAGGAATATTGCGGTAGATGCGGAATTGAATTTAATTCTCCCGTTTCCATTAATGGTAGACTTACTCGTACTCTTGGTAGATGCTTTTATGAAAAGAAGCAAGAGAAATGGTATCCTACTAAAATCGAAATTTCACGGCAATTATTAAAAACAGCCACAGACCGCAGTATTAAAGAGGTTATAGCTCATGAATGCGCTCATTATGTGGTCGCCGCAATTACCCATGAAGACCATGGACATGACGCAACTTTCAGACACTATTGTGCCTTAATTGGAACAACAAATGATACATATGCATATGAAAACATTGAATATGCAAAATCAAAAGATGAAATCTTTAAATACACACTCTATTGTCCGAAATGCGGCAGCTTTTTAGGTGGACGTTCAAGAGCTTGTGCGATAACTAAAAATCCGGAAAGATATTCTTCCAACTGTTGTAATACAAAAATTAGAGTTTCTAAAAACTGGTAGAATTGGAGTTGCATATGAAAAATTTATATGATTTACAAATAAGAAAAAAAGAATTAGAAAAAGAAATGCAAACATTAAGAGAACAATTTAATGTTAATACTTATAATAAGAATCGCCGCAATAAACACTATGTAATTAACTATTCTCCAGAATTTTGTGATAAATATAATGAATTATTAAATAAATTTCACAATGTAAATATAAATATAAATCAAGTAAAAATGAGAAATATGAATAGGAGGGATAATTTATGACTTTTGTAACCGCAGAAAAGGCAGTGGATTTAGCAATTAAGGTTCTTGAAAATAACGGTATCGTTTGTAATACTCAAACTATAAGAGAACGTGTTTACTCTTGGTATAATAATACTGATGTAACCGACCCAGAGATGCTTGCGGCTTGTGCTTTAAGCGGAGTTGCTTGGAATAGCGGAGCTACTTATTTCGATATGATTAGAATGAAAAATGATTGGTTTCCACAGTCTTATGAGGAAGACATCGCCGCATGGGAAATTGCAGAAGCTAATAAAGATGCTTACTACTGGTAAAGGAGGTATAATATGAAATATATTATAGATATATCAGATACTATGGTTATTAAATCTCCATTAAAAGGATTAACTTTGGGTATACCGATGAAAGAAACAGCAACCCAAAAAGAGTTTATGATACCTACAGGTATTCAATTACAAAAATATATTGAATCAGAGAGGAATAATGTAAAATGAAGTATGTTATAGATATACCAGATGATATTGATTTCGTAGAGTTTTACAAAAGTAAAAATAATAAATTTTTAGAAAATAGAGATATAGTTAGTGTTTCAACTCTAGATGTATATGAAGACATGACTGATGCTGAAAAAGTTGAAATTGAAGAAGAAACTTGGAATATTGCTTGGAAAATTCTTAACATGGATTCAAAAGATTATAATCAAATTTTTGATGAAAGGAGAAGTCCCGCAAATTTCCAAGAGGTTAAAATTAAATACAATAGATGGAAATTAAGAAAAGAATTAAAAATGGGTGACGAAGTTGTTAATTTCGGCGGTGAAAAAGCTATTGTTCTTAAACTTTATGATGATGGCGGAATGGACCTTTTATGGAGTGATGGTAGTGCAGGTTTTAATGATTATGGAACATTCTATCAAACAGGCAGACATTTTCCGGAAATTGCGGAAATCCTTAATAAATTAAAGGAAGAAGATAAAAATGAAATACATAATTGAGATAAATGATAATAGTGTTGAATATGTTTCATTACATGCATTATATGGCGAAAATAAAGGAACATTTCGAGTAAGTACATTAGAATTATATGAAGAATCTGAAGATGAATATTCTACAGGATGGGAATTATATAATGCTTATCAAAAAGCAAAAGAAAACTATGAAATATGGAAAAAACAGAAAGATAAAATTAAAATAGGACATGAAGTTTATGTCTATAATGCTTCAAGTGAAGAATATGGTGTAGTTACATCAATTACAGAAAACTATGCTCAAATTTTAATGCGGAACGGTTGTTTTTATAATGTTCCATTAACTAATTGTACTAAAACAGGTAAATATTTTCCAGAAATTGCGGAAGCCATTAATAAAATAAAAGAGGTATATAAAAATGAAACTACATGATAAAATCTTAGAAACAACTCAAAATAGATAGTTAGTAACACAAGAGTCATTGCAATATATTGCATTGGCTCTTACTAAAATTGCGGATATACTTGAGCAAAAGCATCAACCGCATTTTCTTTCTATTGATAAAGAAGGATTAAAAATAACTCCCATGAGAGTTCCAACAATAGAAGAACAAAAAGCGATTGATAAATATTGTGATAAAATATCTAAAGATACTGGAATTAATTTTTATGAGATATTAGATGAATTTAACCTAATTGAGGACTAGAAGATATGAGAGGTAGTTTAAATGTTTGATACACTAACTTTTCCAGATACAATGGAAGAATTCATAGAGCGATATAAAGTAGTAAAAGGAAAAGAAAATCTCTATTGTGAAGGTGTAGAATTTATTCCTGTATTTCGAATGAAAGAATGGGTTGAACGTCTACAACCACGAAAGGGTAAATGGGTAAAGACACATAGAGATGGATTTGGAAATTTGATTGGGTATTGTAATAAATGCGGAAGAAGATACCCAGTTGATAACTTCTGCCCTAACTGTGGGACAGATATGAGAGAAGGTGAATAGAATGGCAAAAAGTAACTTGAGAAAAGATGGAGCAAAATGGGTTAGGGAAAACATTGGAGAAGAATATGTCGATGAGTTTTATGAGAAGTATGACAAACTTAACAATGGAATATCTATAGGTGGTTTTATGGAAACAGTTATATTTCTTAATATACTTAAAGAAATAAAAAAAAGTGATTCAAATGAATGATAATTTTTTACTTGTATTAATTATCTGGATGATAGGGATAATTATATCTATTATATTGGATTTATAAGGGTGAAGAAAAATGAAAGTTGTTTTTGTATTTAAAAATGGTTATCAATTTAATTTAGAATGTGATGAATTTACATTAGAAAAAGATATTATAGGTATACCACAAAAAATAAATTGTAAAGGATTGAAAAATAAATATCCTTTTCATATCAATTTTGAAGATGTTTTATGTATATATCGAGATTTAGAAAGTGAGGAATAGAAATGATTGCTATTGATATAAATATACCTAAAAATTGTAAAAACTGTGAATTTTGTATTAAAGATGAAAATTATAATTTAGCCTTTTGTGCGGCAAGTGACTATATTCAATGGCACGATATAAAAAATATTTTAAAGGATAGCCGCCATCAAGACTGTCCTCTTATGGAAGTGACAAAATGTGTAGATTGTAAATTTGGTGCGGCAGATACTGAAGCTCATTGGTTTTGTTTAGATTTTAAAAAGAATAATAATGAAAGTTAAATATAAAAATATATTTCAAATTCAATTTAAATTATGGGAGTTAGTTCATCCAGATGTAGTACTTGTAGTATCTTTTGAATCAAAAGATATTGATATTTTAATGAAACATGGATTTATAAGATGCTTTGTTTCTATTGATATTAATGAATGGAATAATAGAGAACCAAATGATAATTATAAAATATTACAAGATACATTAATAAAATTATATCAAAAAATTATTATTAAACATAAGTATTATAACAAAATATAAGGAAGATAATAGAGAATGAAAATTATTTATGAAGCAGATGATGGTACTAGATTTGATGATAAATTTGATTGCGAATTCTATGAAGAGTCAAAACGTCATCACCATTTAAAAGATGTTACATTTTATGACGAAGAAGGTAAATCTTATAGTATTGATGACGATGGATATGATAATTGGTTTGATGATAGCATTTACTATAATTGCTATGGAATTAATATTCATAATGAAGAAGAACTGGAAGACATAATATGGCTTGGTAAATACACAGGTTGGTATGAGTTTTATGCATTCTTCATTGAGCCTGGTCATTGGATTAGGAAAGAAGATGGATATTGGGAGAAAGTGAAATGACTTTAGAAGAATTATTTAGTGAATTAGAAAAAGTGCCTTTAGAGGATCAGATAGCAACATTAAAAATAAAATATGACTACGAAGACGAATACAGATATGTAAACGAAATACTTCTAGTTGATGAAAATTATTGCGGATATTGTTGGTTAAATAATTGGGACGAAGGAGGGGCTGATGTTGAAGTTATTACTTACACTTCAGTTTCTAATATAAAGATTAGACCTAAAGGCAAGTGGGTCAGAATTGGTGGGTATGTAACTCCAAGCGGCGACCCAATTTGGCGATGCTCAAACTGTGGAAAAGGTAAACATGTTTTGGGAATTGAGCATAATTCATATGGTGCTGATATAGCAGAACATCAGTGGGTAGCTTGTCCCAACTGTGGAATTGAGATGGAAGGAGAACAATGGTAATGGCAAATATTGAAAGGTCTTTGGCACATATTGAAGTTATAAAAGATATTACTCCACTTGAAGGATATGATAGAGTAGCTTTAGCTACTATCCTTGGGTGGAAAGTAATTATAAATAAAGAAGAACTGCATGTTGGAGATAAATGTGTATACTTTGAGATTGATTCACTGGTAAATCCGAGTGATGAAAGATTTTCATTTATGGAGAAGAGAAAATATAAAGTAAAAACTCTTAAAATGTGTCGTACAATAAGTCAGGGTTTAGCTATGCCATTATCTCAGTTTCCAGAACTTGGCGATTTAGAGGTTGGCACTGATGTTACAGAGAAATTAAAGGTAACATATTATGATCAAGATGACAGACAAAGAAAATCTTCTAGCACCAAAATTAAGGATAAGTCAAATATCTTATATAAACTTTATCCTAATTTATTCAAGAAAAAATTCTTTAAGTGGTTAATGAAGAAGAAACTAGGTAAGAAATTTATTTTCTTTGTGTTTGGCGGGAAGATTCATCAAATAGAGATGAAGAGCCGTTTTCCTTCCAGAATTGTTAAAACAGATGAAATTAGGTGTGAGAATAT
>AUXO016232601.1_pt1 | contig 15791 bp, 14 predicted proteins | sample 768731 | NCBI WGS metagenome assembly AUXO01 (sample SAMN02715735, study PRJNA202380) | gut metagenome | biome: sheep rumen | host: Ovis aries | place: New Zealand: Palmerston North
TAAATGAAAAACCTTTCTGAACGTGCGGGTTCAGAAAGGTTTAGTCATATCCAAATTACAGTCTGACATTTACGCCTTTGAGCTTCAGTTTGAGCCATTCATACTTGCATATTACAGGCGAAGGCTCGTAATAGTTGCCTGTTGTAAGTTTATTGAGGATAAGACAGCGCTGCGTAATACAGTACGGCTGATATGTACAACCATTACATTCCTCGGGCTTTTTTCTGTTGAGGCAGTTTACCTCTTCAGCGATGCTTTCATCGATTCCGTCAAAAATGTTTCCAATCGAATAAGACGGGTCATTTGCTGTATACATACAATGATACAATGAACCGTCTACACCTATCTGGAATCCGTCAATGCCGATTTCGCAGTCGCCCATTCTTTTGACCTGGTCATCAATTATTGCAATGCGGATGTTTTTATCAGACCAGTTTTCCTGTCTGTATTCTTTTATCCTTATCGCTTCATCATAGAGAAGTCTGAACTTTTCATCGTTCCAGTCCTTATTGAAGAAGTCGATACAGGGAACGATCATTGTGAATCCCAATGAAGCGGCATACATAACATTGTCAAAGAAATCTTCAGTGTTATCGGGAGTTACGACCATTCTTAAACGGATATCGTTATTCTTAATTTCCATGATCTTTTTTATGTTTCCAATGATAAGGTCATAGGTCCCCTCACCGTTTCGTGTGATTCTGTTTTTGTTGTGCGACTCTTTTGCTCCATCGAGACTAACACTGACCTCACTGATACGGTTAATGATATCTTCGTCCATAACAGAACCGTTGGTAGTCATAGAGGTGAAATAGGTTATCTCATCATCTGCTTCAAACATATCAAGAAAATACTTGATGATGCCTGTGTTAAGCATCGGTTCGCCGCCATGAAACCCTATCCAGAGCGATTTTTTGTCGCTGTTTTTTGCCTGTCTCCTTATGTATGCAAATACTTTATCCGCTGTTTCTCGGTCCATGTAATTTGAAGGTTTGTTTTCGGTCTCATAGCAGTATTTGCAGTTGAAATTGCAGTACGATGTTGTCCAGATTGTGAACGCGAGATGTTCACCGTCAACAACATAGTTTTGTTTACTTAATCCCATAAAACTGCAAGCTCCTTTTTCTTTTGGTTGCAGTACTGCTGACATTTGGAATGATTCTTCTGAAGGTAGCAGTACTGGAGACAGGTAACGCAGTGGAGTTTTACTGGACAATCTGCGCATTTTTTACTCTTTGCGGGATGTATATCGCAGAAGTTTCTGTATCCTTCCGATTTTTCATATTCTCTCTTTTCAAAGAAATCCTTCAAGGAGAGGATATCCTTGACATTACCGAGCTTGAATTGCTCTTTCTGAAGGGTGTTGCACGGGAAAATATCACCGTTACTTCCAATCGTAAACGTAGTAGTACAAGCGTTGCATGATATTCCTGTGGGCATAAGGTTTGAAGCGAAGGATTTTATTCCGTCAATAGGTTCGGGAAATTGATGTGTAAAATTTTCATCCTCTGTACAAGGCATGAGGTCAATATTCTGCTTACCTCTTCCAACAAAATCAAAATGCCTCAGGATCGGTTTGGCATCGATAGATTTGCACAAATCGAGGAATTCTTCTATGTGAGGAATATTCTGCTTTATATTTGTCATAGACAGCGAGAACGAGTTCATACCGTTTGCCTTCATAAGATCAACGTTTTTCATTACTTTATCAAAAACGCCCTTACCGCGTACGAATGCACACGTTTCTTCATCAACACCGTCAAGGCTGAATGAAAATTCTTCAAAAAGCGATACAAGCTTTTTGGCGTTTCCTTCATTGATAAGCAGTGAATTTGACATCAGCAGATAGGATGATTTTATCTTTGATCTTGCATATTCTATAAGCTCAAAGAAGTCATCTCTAATCATGGGCTCGCCGCCTGTAAAGGACATTGATTTGACTTTCAGCTCCGAGAGTTTTTCGAAGGTATCATTCCACTCCAGAGTTGTGAGCTCGTTTGTTGAGTTGTCGGAATCAGAAACGTGCTGTGCATCTGCGCAGCAATGGATACATCTGAGATTACACTTGTTTGTAAGTGAACAGCTGATATCATATTCGTATTCCTCAGGCTCCGAAACAAGGATTGTTTTTTCATTCATACTTGCAAGGATAGTCTCGAAATACTTCATATCATCTTTGTCTTCAAACCAGCTGAGACACTCTTCAACCGATACTTTTTTGGAAATAAAAGTATCAAGGATATCAAAGCATTCCTTTGTAAGCTTAAAAGTCTGACCGTTTTCGGTATTTGCGATTATTATCTTGTCCTGATATTCACTTTTTGCAAAAGATCGGCAATACATTAATGTTTTTTTCTTATCCATCATATTAATCATCGCTTTCATTTTTGTTTATAACGTTTTCAAAAAAAAGATATGAATACTCCAGATTTCTCAGGTTATTCACATCAATCGGTTTCTGAAATATATATTCCATATATCTTAGGAATTCTTCTATATTATGCCATAGATACGAGTTATTCTCTTCCATTAAATAAGCGGTTCGCATACGTTCGGGAGAATTGATCTTAAAGAATTCACAAAGTGAATATAAAACCTGATGATACCCGATACTGTTTTCTACAAGATATTCTTCCTTTTCATGGTCGAATACGGTTTTATTAATGGAGTCAATCTCGCGTCCGAATGGCTTGTTTTCTAATTTATCAGCGTAACAGTTTCTGTTTAGATAAGCTGTTACATCCGAACCGTATATATTATTTTCATACATTAATTTGGCAATAAGACCTGCAGCAAGTGATGTAGCCTTACTGTTTCCGTTGTATACACTTCTTCTGCCGTAAAGTGCCTTTACAACAGCTGTTTCGGAAGAACACTGTAACTGGATCTTCTGTCCCTCGTTCCAGCGCAATTCGTCATTTGGTATATTTCCACCTATTACACCTATAACACTTTCAAACTCTGCCGGGATGGATGTCTGGTCTCCATTTCTAAGAGAAAAAATCAACAGCTTTCCGTCGCTGTGGATTTTATTGCATATTTCTTCAAGCTTTTCAGACTTCAGAGATGATTTCAGACTTGAGCTTGATACAATTATATCTACATCAAGCTTTGAAGCATATTCCAGAGCTTTTTCCAGAACTGATTCATTTGTCAGACCTGAGACTCCCAGAAGCTTAACAATATTAAATTTTGTATGCGGGCAGATTCTGTCGATAAGTGCGACACTTTGGGTACCGTGCCCGTTTAGATCTTCTACACGATCATCACAAAAAACTGTTTTGTAGTAATAATCATATCTAAAGCCTTTACAGCCTAATATCCTGTTCTGCTGTAAGAGCTCATCATATAATATTTTGTCAATCCCCGTATCCAATACAGCAATTCTGATATCAGACATATTTTACCTCCGTTGAATAAAAAACGAACCATATGATATTTTATGTTTACTCAATTCAGCGGTAAACAGCCCAAAATGAAAGCTCCCCGCTGAATTGAGTTGGTTTTACTTTACATACAATTATGATGCAATAATTATTTGATTAGTTTCTTGGAGAAATGAAGCTTGTCCATACAGAAATTACACGGCAATTTGTAGGCAACCCGTGACTATCAATTCTTGATAAGTTGTTGACCCACGCAAAACCACCCGGGCAATCATAGAGGCAGGAACGCTTCTGAGCTTCAACATTAAATTCAATTTTGTTTGAGAGTTTTTCGATTTTCATTTTAAATTTCCTCCTTATTCTTTAGATAAAAACTTGGCAGTTAGTTTGATTAGTGATTTGGGGAAATGAAGCTTGACCATAGAGGCTTGACAAAGCATGTTTTTAGATTAGGCAAACTAATTAATGCGGTGTTGCCAACAAATGTAAAACCAGCCGGGCAATCAGCGTTGCAGGCAGCCTTCTGAGCTTCAACATTAAATTCAATCTTGTTTGAGAGCTTTTCAATTTTCATTTTAAATTACCTCCTTAAAAAATATTTATCAGAACCCTGATTGGCATTGCGCGCCATACCAATAAGGTCATGACCAAGAATACGACTATAGCATCACAAAATGTGATTATAGCCTATGAAGCGGATACATAGCCGTTATGCGATTATATCGGCTATCTCCTTGTCTGTATGGATGAGATTCCTGTTTCGTAATTCCAGAATCTCATCACAATTGTAAAGTATCTGTTCATCGTGAGTTATGATAATAAGAGTTTTATCGGATAGTTCGTTGTAGATGGTTTTCATGACTTCCTTTTCTGTTTCTGAATCTATCGAAGAGGTTGGTTCGTCCATGATAATGATTTGCTTGTCGCTCAGCAGTGCCCTTGCGATAGCAAGACGCTGACGTTGACCTGTGGAAAGAGTTGTGCCGTTATCGCCGATGACACTCTGAATATTGTCATTCAGCTTTGTGATATCATCATAGAGCTTTAGCTTTCTGAGCATATCATATATCCTCTCTTCGTTGATATCGGTTGAATTCATGACGATGTTATTGTATATGGTATCATTAAACATTATCGGATTTGCTGAAACATACATAATACTCTCACCGATACTGTTTTTGTCAAGATGGTCGATTTTCTTGCCTCCGATGAGTATCTTGCCGCGGGAAGGCTTCCATAAATTGAAGAGGAGTTTGATAATCGTGCTTTTACCTTCGCCTGTTTTTCCAATAATACCGTATTTTTTTCCTGTTTTGAAGCAACAGTTTACATTACGTAGTATTTCAGTCCCTTCATCATAGGAAAAATCAACATTCTGAAATACAATATCATTCTGATCGCTACTGAGCACCAGTTCTTCATTATCTTCACTTGTGTAATTGAGATAATTGCTTAAACGTTTATAGATTGGTTTGACTTCAGAGAAGTCAAATGTGAGGTCGGATATTGAAGCGATAATTTTGATCAGCTTGTCCGAGCTGCTAATGAAAACAACGAGTACACCTATGGTCATTTTTCCCTGTAATACAAAATAGCCGCCCAGACCGATAACGAGGCAAGTAGTAAATGCTGAAAGGAACTGAATGATATGGGCACTCAGCGAGTGAACAAATGAGAGCGATTTTCCCGAATCGTATGTGTCATTTATGGATTTCATGAGCTTTTTGAAGCTTTTTTCCTTCATTCCCGACATTATCAGTTCAACAGGATTTGAAATGATTGTCTGAAGGATAGAATCATATTTTACATTGTTGTCGCGGTGCTGCTGGCTTTTTTTCATAATCTTCGGAGCAAAGATCAACTGAAAGATAAGAACGAGCGGTTGAATAGCCATTATAGCCAACAAAAGCTTCCAGTTAAGTATCGCAAGATAAGTTACATAAAAAGCAAGCAGACTGACGGTATAAAGAATCGAAAAGATATTGCTCATAATAAATCCACAGAACGAGGATGTATCCGACTCGATTGCAGTATATAATTCGCCGTATTCATTGTTGGAAAAGAACTCACCGCTGCGAGAGAATATTTTATTAAGGCAGAATGTTTTTAGTTCATTTATAGATTTCAGAATAAGCTTACTGTTGCAATATCCACAATAGAAACTGATGCAGTTCTGGAAAACAACAATGGCTATATAAACAAAAATATCAACGATTAGTTTGTCCATGGAGATCCCGGCAGTGACGCTGTCAATTATTTTAGCCATTTTAGATGCCGTCAGGATCGTGAGGAATGAAGAGGTGAGGAGCATCAGTGATATGAGTATAAGGCCGAACATCCTTTTTTTCAGTATCACGTTGTATATGCTTTTTAGTTGCTTTGACAAATTTCGCCTTTTCACATTCATTGCTTTGATTTTACTCAAGAATTATCTCCCCTTACTGAAGCAAAGCGAAAATATTACATAAGAAATGTATATGTTATTACATTAAATCGCTGTGTCTAATATTCTAATAATTTATTATACCTGATTAAACTAAAAAATGCAATAGTATTTACAATAAATTGTAAATACTAAATAAACAAGTTGAAAATCTATATGCAAACACAACAGTTTATCTTTTAACTACAAAATGCTGTGAATATTGTGTAACATATGATAGAGAAAATTGAAGAAATTGAACATACAACTGATTTGTGTAAAAAAGAAAAAACAATATGCACACTGTGAAAAAAATGTAAATCAGCAACAAATCCAGAATCGATTTTGCGTATGAATAACACAACGGACAAGCAAGTTGCATAAATATTTACTAATTCGGTTAGTTCTTTTTTATCATAATGATATTGAATTTATTTGCTAAATATGGTATAATATTATAAAATATTTGAAAACTAACTGAGAAAAATGGATTAATTATACCACAATTAAAGTATAAGTTAGAATTAAAATGCCGGATATTCGGCGCTTTTCGCTTAATCCATTTATCATAATAAAATTATCATAATAAAAATATGTTCAAAGATGGTGGATCATGATTTTAGAAGTAAGTGACTACAAGTATAAGATTAATCACAAGATCAACTGCTTCGTCAATGCACTGATATATGCATTGAAGAATAAAAATATCACAATTACACCTGTTGAAGCTATGCTGTATACACAAGCAGTACATTTCACGGCAAGGATAGATTTTGAAGAAAACGGAGTTCCGACTTTGGAGATTATCCCAGTTGAACTGGATTTTTTCAATAAGTTCGCAGAGGCGTCGAATATCAGACTGGATTATTATTCCGCTCTGGAACGTGATGCTGACATTAAGTTGATTTCTGATGCTATCAAGGAAAACACCTGTGTGACCGCTGTTTCTGATCAATTTCAGATAGGATTTGCAATCTCCGAGGTTTATAAGAAGCTTTTTCCGGCCGATTTGCGTATGCCCCATCATTTTATCACCATTCACGCCATTGAGCCCGAAAGCGGCAGGATGTTGTTTTCGGAGCCTTCATTCAGCCTCAAACAGCATGACCATTGGATAGAATACGATGTTCTTGAGAAGGCAAGAAAGAGTAAGTGGTATCAGCTTGAGATAAATAAAGACTTGTACATAGTGAAGGATGTTTCAGGTTTTTCGCTTCCTGATGCTGCTGAGACGTTCAAAAAGCAGATATCTTTGCTTATTGAACAGATAAGAGCTAGCCTTGTAGTCATGAACGAGTTCTTTGAGAAATACATATATGGTCATGACGATAAAAAACTTATCGAAACGAATTATTCGGGAATTGTTACCGCTTGTTCTATGTTTGATCAGGGCGGATATGTTTACAGGGATTATCTGTATAAGGAAGCTTCTCAGTACATTAAAGACAAAAAGATATGTTCTGCGTATAAGGCACTTGAGAAGAAATGGCACTCTCTGACTAAGAATATCCAAAAGATGTGCGATAAAAGCAATATGAGCTATGACGAATATTGCGAATTATTCGTTATGCTGAAGGATCAGGTAAATTATGAACTCGAAACGCACATCAAGGTAATCAACATGCTGCAATAATCAATGCATTATAGATTTATTAGTAATAATCAATGATATTATAGATCTATCATTAATTTTATGAAAGGATAAAGCATATCTCTGCGTGTAATACCGATTTTGGGGTATGCTGCAATTAAGAAGTGAAAAACAAACCGTTTATCAAGCTTTATCGTTCACCCAGAGGATTCTATTTCTATGACGTCAACAGAGACACTATTGTCGGAATCAATGAAAGTGTTTATTATTATCTTTCTGAAACTTGCCTGTATGAAGAACTCAACGAAGAGGATAAGGCATATGTTGAACATCTTCGTGAAAAAGGCTATTTATCAGACAAGCGTGTTTCCGAGATCAAGCATGAACAAACTGACGAGATAGAAGAAATGTTGTCAAGCCAGTGCCATCAGCTTATTTTGCAGGTAACTCGGTTGTGTAATCTTGTATGTTCTTATTGTCCTTATGCGAATAAAACGGATAATGTATTGCAAAGAAATCACGAAAACAAACACATGAGTTGGGAAGTAGCAAAAAAAGCAATCGATTTTTTTGCTGAACACTCTTCTACATATGACTCTCCTTCAATCTCTTTCTATGGCGGCGAACCGCTTATTGAATTTGAATTGCTGAAAAAATGTGTTGAATATAGTGAAGAACTGTTCCTTGGTAAAAATCTCAGTTTTTTCATGACAACAAACGCAACGCTGATGAGTGACGAAATAATAGATTTCTTAGCTGAGCACGATTTCAAGCTGCTCATAAGTATGGATGGCCCTCCGTCTATACACGATATCAACAGAAAAAGAAGCGATGGAACGGGCAGCTTTGCAAGTGCTTTTGAAGCCTTAAAAAAGGCATATAAAAGATACGGTGATAATGCTGCTTTGGGGGTGGAGATTAACATGGTTCTTGCTCCGAATAATGATATTGACGAAGCGTTCTCGCTGTTTGATAATGAATTTTTCAGAAACAATTCGGTTGGCGTAAGTTCGTCGGTTGCTGATGACGAATATCTTGAATATAAACTTGAATACCCAAGCGAGTTCAAAGCTAAGTACAATTACTACTTCTTCTTAGCTTTCCTTAAATCGATGAAGCTTGTTGAAGGGATAGATATTCCTGAATTTTATAACCAGAGTATGTTCATGCTTAAACGTAATTACATGCAATATAAACGAGGAATAAATTCACTGCCAGATACAGGGTGTCCGGGAGGTCCTTGTGTGCCGGGCCATACAAAATTCTTCGTTAATGTTTACGGAGATATGTTCCCGTGCGAACGAGTAAGCGAGATTTCAAAATGTATGAAGATCGGATCTATCTATGATGGATTTGATTATGATGTTATAAAAAAACAAATGAATGTTTCTCAGCAAACATCAGATAAATGCAGGGAGTGTTATGCTCAATTGCATTGTTCGCTTTGTCAGGCATATTCAGATGGTGGCGATGAGCTTGTTTCCGAAAGGAGATTGGCAAATTGCAAGATGTCATGTTCAAGGTTTGATTCAATACTGAAAACCTGTATTTTATTTAAAGAAACTAAAACACACTATACTTGGAGACCGTAAAATGAATTGTATTATTTATCCCTGTTCAAACGAATTGATCCCCTTCATTGATTATATAGACAAGGTAGATAATGATTTGCATATAGTAAAAGCGGTTTGCCCCGTTGGTTGCAGAAGCATGGTTTCAGACAATCTGGGCTGTGATATCAGTACTGATTTTGATGCATCACTTGAAATATGTGACACCGTTATAATTTGTGATTATAAGAACATCAGTTCAATGTACAAAGATATCGTAAAAAAAATCATTCTTTCTTTAGAAAAAAACAAGAATGTTATTTGCTGTGCTGAATTAGATGAGAATGATTTGAAGAAAGCATACAGGCTTGCCAAAGAAAAAAAACTTGTATTCCGATACAAAAACAAATACGAGATACCTAAAGTTGCTGATTTTTATACGAAACAGGAAAGCGTAGTAATCGGAATAGGAAGTATGTTTTCTCCATTGAATACAGATATGCTGTATTGTGATCTTATCAGGCATCTCAATGAATGCGGATATAAAACAGTAGGCATTGGGACAAGCAATAATAATATGCTCATTAACAGCTATACACTGCCCAAGGAATTATTCCGTTCTTCAATAAGCAGCGATGAGAAGGTTTTCTTCCTGAACAATTTTATCAACGATATTGAACTATTAAAGTGTCCTGATATTATTGTGGTCCAATTCCCGGGAGGAATGTCAAACTTTGCCGAAGAAGTGCTGGATGGCTACACAATCGATGCTTATACTTTTTCGCAAGCTGTTTCAGTTGATTATTTTATCCTTGGCATTCCTGTTAATGTTGTAACACCTGATTTTTTACCCGAGTTAGATACTGAATATAAATATAAGTATAACTGTCCGATCGATGCTTTTGCAATCAGTAACATCGAAGTTGATATTGAATTGAGTTTTGATCTCGGAGAGGTCGTAATAACTACGTTGGATAAAAGCCATGCTTGGAATTATATTGAAAAGTGTTCTGATATAAAGGACTATCTTTTCTGTGATATGAACGATAAAAGCCGGAATGCTTTGGTATCTGATTTTATTGAAAAATGTTCCAATAATGTTGAGGAGTTATAAAATGAGTTTAGACAGAGGTCAGATAATAGACAAAATAATAGGTATAATTAATGAGGTTCGCCATAGTTCTGAATCAATATCCGAGAATGATTATGACATTCCTCTCATAGGTGATCACTTTGGTATGGATTATCAGGATCTGGTATTTGTCTTTTTAGAGCTGATGGAGGAATTCAAGGTCAAGTTTGCTTTGGAAGATGTTAAGGACTATGGATTCAACTCGATAAACGGTATTGCAGACAGTATTGAAAGAAGAACTGCGAATCATACCACATAAATAATCTTATTATTCAAGGTTGATATTACATATTATGCTATCCGTCATAAAACTAATCACTGTAATAAAGGGGGGAATGAGAGATGAAGAAGCTTTTCAAGAAGAATACTAAGGACAACAGAATCGTTAAGGCATTCAAGAATTGCTCTAATTGTGTATGCTGTTCATGCGCAGGTAAGCCTTCTGCTAAGAATAGCTCTGATTTAAAGAGCGGTCTTAACTAATCTTTAAGATTGATTTTTGATCACAAATTATTTCTATTTAACGAAGTAATTATTATTTTACAAACTTAAAAACTGACGAATCGTAAATGTAGTATTAATAGGCATAAGCAATTATGCTTCATACAATGAAGCTGATTGTTTTTTTTAACAATCAACTTCATTGTATATTTATATAACGACATTTTAAAAGGATGTTTCTTAAATGGGAAAAAATCGTATAAAAAAAAATAAATTGAAACAGGCTTTTAAGTACTATAAACCTGTTTTCGGACTGCTCTTCAACTATAAGAAGAGAGTCGCTGTTATTTTTTTGTGTATGATTTTTTCATTTGTGATTGGCTTTGTACAGCCGCTTGCGTCACAGAGACTTATCGATATAGGAATTGTTGAGAAGGATTTTAAGAACCTTTCGCTTATGTGCGTCATTCTGATGTTGCTTTATGTTATCCACTCTCTGTTTGATTATATAAAAGAGAAAATAAGGCTTCAGATCTATAACAATATTCGTTTTGATCTTGAGGTGAAGACCTTTAAGCATTTGTCGTCGATAAGGATTGATTATTTTAAGGATAAAAATATTTCGTCTATATGTCAGACAATAAAAGAAGACATACTCAGTATTTCAAGTATTGCACATTCGGAATCATTTGAAATCGTAAGTGCTTTTCTCGGCGCAGTCGGCGGCGGAGCATCGCTGCTGATAATGGAGTGGAGGCTTTATTTGCTGACGCTTGTATTTCTGCCGATCAATGGCTTTTTGACCTTTTACATGATGAACAAGAATATGCCGATACTTCATAAGTACCTTGATAAATCACGTGATTATTCCGAGGTGTACGGCGATTACATAAACGGCATCAAGGTTATACGTCTTTTCGGACTCCAGAGAAATAAAGAGACAGCGATACGAAGCAGAGCTGATGAATTGAAAACTCTCAATATGGACCAGTCGTTGATAAGAAAAAAGAACGACCTTATCCAAGGGCTCGTTATGAATTTCTTCTCAATTTCGATATATTTTGTATCAGGCTTGATAATGCTAAAAAACGATATTTCTGTCGGAAAGGTCGTAGCGTTCGAGACTTATGCATTAATGCTTTCACAGCCTATAATCGTCGCCTTTTCGATGATATTTGAGCTTTCTGCCCTTCTTCCGTCGATAAAGCGGCATATGGAGTTAATGAATTATCCCGAAGAAGCTCCGAACGGTATAGATTCGTTTGGTAATGGTGATATCATTTTCGATAAAGTTTCGTATAGCTATGACGGAGTTGAGGATACATTATCGGATCTGAGCTTCAAGATCAAAAAGGGTAGCAAAACGGTCATCTGGGGCAAAAACGGCTGCGGAAAGACTACTCTCATCAATATGATACTGAGGCTGATTTCGCCGGATAAGGGTGAGGTCATTCTTGGCAACAATAATATAGATAAGCTTGATATCAATCGCTACCGTGCGTTGTTCGGAGTTGTAAGTCAGGATGTATATCTTTTCAATGCAACTCTGATAGATAATATTTTTCTTGACAGAGAAATTGATAAGGAACGTTTTGAACATATACTTGAAATCCTTAATCTTAAAGGTCTTGTCGAAGAAAAGGGATACGAATACAATGTCGGTGAAAACGGAAGTATGCTTTCTGGAGGTCAGAAACAGAAAATTGCTCTTGCTCGTGCATTGATCACTGAAAAGCCTATAATCATTCTTGATGAGGCGACTTCAAATCTTGATATTGAGACAGTTGAGCATATTAAAAAGCTGTTCAATACAGAACTGAAAGAATGTACAGTGATTTGTGTTACACATTCCGAAGAGCTTGTAGGTTATTTTGATAATGTAATAAAGCTTCATTAATTCAAAAGGTCTGGGAGAATATCATGATAGTGGCAATCCTTGATGACGGAATATGTCAGGCAGAGGTAAAAACTAAGGTCGAAAGGTACTGCGTCGGAAACAGCGTTAACAGAAACAGTGTATTCGACGATAAGAATTCTCATGCTACTATCTGTGCAAAGATCATTGAAAAATACAGTTCTCCGGAAAAGATATATGATATCGTTTTTCTTGGAAATGATGACATGGCAGCTCCTGAGGATATTATTGCTGCTCTGGAGTTCTGTCTCAGACTCGATATTGATGTTATCAATCTGAGCAACGGTATAGAGGTTTGTGGAATTGATAATTCCTTCAGCCATCGGCTCAGAGAAATCTGCGAAAAACTGAAAAAGAAGGGCGTGTGTATTTTCGCTGCTCAGAGCAACAGCGGAATGCTGACTGTGCCCGCACTGTTTGACAGTACAATCAGCGTGGAGCAGGTCGGACTAAGCAGTCTGATGAGACTTCCGTACAGGCAGTCCGACGTTTATACAAAAGGCGCTCATTTGATACGCTCCAACGGAAAAAAGCGCCTTACTATCAGGTGCAACAGCTATGCTTGTCCCTATGCAGTAGCGAAATATATCAATAATGGCAAGCTTGACCTGCACAAAGTCACCTGTGACGTGAGGCTTATGGATAAAAAGCCGAAGAGAAAAGGCGGTAAGTTGATTGGCTTTGAAATATTCAGTCCTTATTCGGGAGAGAGCCAAGGATATGTTTTTTTTGACAGGCTAAGTCCGGCGAAAAGAATGTATTACCGCTCCTGCGGACAGAGGTTCCGCTCATTGCATTACGGAAGGCTGTTTTGTTCATGGTTGTTGCTGAATTCTTTTTTATACAAAAAGTGTGACATCCCTGTTGTTTGCATCAAAAACAGAGATGGAAGCGGAAGGCTCGCGAGTATGCTTTTGTCTAAGTTGTCATCAGACGGATATAGCGCAGCATTTCTATCCATAAACAAAAAGCATTATTATTACGGCGCCTGCTATGTTCCTAAGACGCTGATAATGAGCTATATCAATTATTATTCGGCTGTTAATTCTCCCGATATCATTATTGCTGTCAATGACAGATGCAGAGCCGACGACATAATAATAAGCTGCGAAGAGTACGGTTATAATGTAATATCCGGGAACAGAATACAAAGCTGTTCTGATCTTTCGGATGTAAAGGACGCTATTTATCGTTTTTACGAATAAGATCAGCAATGTATGTCCGAATACAAGGTATAGTGTATAGATAACTACGGCAGAGGCAAGGCTCAAATCGGAGCTATCATAATCTGCATTATATGTGGATTCATCGGTATCAGAGTGAATATGATAACAAGCTTTGCTGCTCAGAGCAGTAATATCAGAATTATCGTCAATCTGACACTGAAATCTATAATCGTTTCATTGCTGATTTCAACGTTCAACGGTGTTATCTTTGGATGTTATCCTGTATGAAATGCCGCAATGCTCAATTCGATAGTGGAATTGAGATCTTACGGCTAAAATAAGAATCATATTATAATAAAAAAATAGAGGGGTTTTTACAATGGAAATGAATGCAATTATTGAGCTCATCAGAACAGAACTTGATGAGGAACTCAAGGACATTGAGATCACTGAGGATACCGATTTGAAGGAGGAGCTTCAGTTAAACTCTTTGGATATGCTTGCTATTGCAGATGAGCTGGAATCAGAATATGATATATCTCTCGATTACGATCAGTTGAAGAGCATCCGCACAATTAAAGACATAGAGAAGTATATCGACCAGATATCTTCACAGAAGAACTGATAAGCTATGCGCAGAGTTGTAATTACGGGTATGTCTGTGGTCTGCTCGCTCGGAACAAACCACGAAAAAGTTTTTGAAAGGCTTTGCAACCGAGAAAAGGTCGTAGTGCCCATTGATAAGTCGGACGATTTATTAAAGAGCATCAAAACGTCATATTATACACCTATTGCGAAAATAGATGAAAGCAGGTTCAATACTAAGCTTAAACAGGTAAAGAGCAAGGCTTCCGGTCTTTCATATTATACTGCTTATGCCGCATTGAACGCAATAGAAGATGCTGAGATTGAAGATGTTGAGGATGCTTCTGTGGTAATCGGATGCGCTGTTCCTCTGATAGATGGCATTGTTGACAATTATGAAAGCTTTAAAGAAAAAGGCCGTATAAGTTTGATGGGTGTACCGTCACTTATGGAGAACTCTCCCGCCTCTTGGTTGTCTGTTGTATTGGGCAGCCACGGACGCAGCTTTACGGTGAGCTCTGCTTGTGCATCTGGAACAGAAAGCATCGGTAAGGCATATGAGATGATACTTGCAAATAAAAGCGATGTTGTAATTTGCGGTGGCTGTGATAAGCTGCGTGACAGATCATGGCTCACTTTAAAGGGATTTGAGAATCTGAAGGTTGTATCGCAGGATAGTGATGGCGCTTCGTATCCGTTTTCTGAGGAGAGATCAGGTTTCCTTTACAGTGAGGGAGCAGTAGCAATGCTTGTCTTGGAGGAGCTTGAGCACGCTCTGAAGCGAAATGCAAGGATATATGCCGAAATAACCGGTTTCGGACAAAATTGCGATGGATACAGTATTCTTGCGATGCCTGAGGACGGAGAGTACATTTCCGCTATGCTAAAGAAGCTTGTAGGAGACAGGAAAGTGGACTATTATAATGCTCACGGAACGGGCACAAAGCTTAATGATATTGCCGAGGCAAACGTAATAAGAAATGTTTTTGGAGATTGCTTTGCTCAGCCAGCCATCAATTCGACCAAGGCTTTTGTTGGACATACCATTGGTGCAAGCGGTGCAATCGAAGCTATTGTGTGCGTTGATTCTATTAATCATAATAGGGTACACGGCAATATTTGCAAAACAATTTTTGATGATTTGAATTACACCGCTGAAACGCGGGATATTCAGGTCGAACGTGCTGTTTCTGCGTCCTTTGGATTCGGCGGACATAACGCTGCATTGATGATAGAACGATATAAATGATACCGTTGGCAAGACTTGCGCCGATTTCGGCGGAGTCTGGAACTACGCTGTGATAGCTTCGGTAATTGATATCAAAAGTTCGAAAGTGATAAGGGGCAGAATCTGTTCGGGGAAAAAGAAAAATTATAGAAATGAATGTAATAATATATGAATAGCCGACTTGCAATCTGAACTTGCCCCATCTTGTATGTAAAGCACAAAAAGCCCCTATGACAAAATGAAGTAAGCTACGAACTGGCTCCGCAATTCAAGCGGAGTCAGTTTTTTTGAACCCCCAGTTAAACTGGGGGTTCAAAAAAACTTTAGCTATGAGTAGAAAAAACAAACCTCCAATGTTAAAATAGTTATGGTCTG
>AUXO012930975.1_pt1 | contig 15789 bp, 16 predicted proteins | sample 768731 | NCBI WGS metagenome assembly AUXO01 (sample SAMN02715735, study PRJNA202380) | gut metagenome | biome: sheep rumen | host: Ovis aries | place: New Zealand: Palmerston North
CACCTCGATCCTTCTTTGCAGGATATGGACATTCTGGTTGGCTTCGATGGCATTATCTAACAGATTGGTCAAAACAGACATGATTGCGTAATTGGACACTGGAATGTTTTCCGGGACAATGGCCTGGATGGCATACTTGATATGCAGCTTACGCATAATCAGGGTCTTGTTGTAAAGAATGGCATCAATCACTTTATTCGGACAATACTTGATAAAAACATCGGATGCATATTCTTCAATCAGCTGATTAGCTAAAGCCCGGTAATCAGTATTTGTATCGGTTTCCTGTTGCTTGGCAATTTCAAATAGCTTTTCCCGTTACCCATCCAGATCCTTGGATGCCTGCATACTGGCTAAAATATGCTCATTCTGGATTTCCTTTTGACGTAAAAGGATCTCTTTTTCTGCATTCTGCCAAGCCTGGTAGGATAAGGATCTAAATACCTGGTATAAAAAATAAAAAGACAGGACACCCAATGTAAAAAGAAGGATGATAAATACCAGTAAAAAGGAGCTGTCTATAAAATGCTGGGTCAAAAGTATACTGATAAAGAATAAGATCTCAATGGTGAAAAAACCGATGATGGATCTTTCATTTTTCATATAGTAAAAGAATTCCTTCATAATGTCTCCTCAATTTAAAAGTATGTGTCAAATAGTATTGAAAAGATTGATTCACTTTCTTTGCGTAGCTTCGAGAAATCGGAACAAGCTGATCATTGATCAATATAAAATCCGTCCGTGTATGCTCCTTGACTTTATCAAAGTTGACAATAAAGCTTTGATGACATTGTTGGAAACTATCTGTCAGGTCAGGGAATAATTCTTCAAAAGTCAATGCGACCCGCAGTGTCTGGGTCTTTCCATGAAGCAAGCTGTATCGTTTGATTCTTTCGATACAGTAAATCGAATGAATGGGAACCCGTACGGTTTTCGCTCCTGTTTCTACGACCAGCACCTTTTTCATCTCTGAACATAAAGCCATAGCTTTATCTAACGCCGGTTTCAGGCGCAGTTCGACCTCAGGCTTAAAAATAAAATAACAGTGCTCTGTTTCATAGACATCGGTTACTTTTTCCAGATAAGCACTGATAAAGATTATGACAGCACCGGCATCCGTCTGATGGATCTGTTTGGCAATGTCGATGCCACTGGCTTCTTTATCCAAAACAATATCCAACACATAAATATTCATCCCTTTAAACCGGGACAGCTGATCCATCATATCCTGGGCATGAATATAAGAATAGAGCTGTATCAGAGAATCCGGATACAGATTTTTGATCCGGCTTTCCAAAGCGAGATTCTGGCGTAGATCGTCTTCTAAAAGAATTATGTTGTACATAAAATCATCCTTTTCTGTCTAAAAAAATATATTATGAATAAATATACATAAATAGTTATAATTAAGGGATTATTATTTAATTACTTTTGATATTGGGGACACTTTTTTTACTGTTTCGGACAAACAGAGGGATGAAAATGAGAAACCATATATAATAAATAACGAATAAAGAGATAGAAAAAACGAAAAATCGTAATTATACTAAAAAATACATTAAAAAACGTATATAATTATATTGAATCAATTTTTGAGGGTGTAGGAGAAGACTATGTATCAGAACGTAATCAAAGAAATGAAGGAGAAACAAATCACGCTGGAAGACCTGGCCATGCAGCTACCTATGGATCTAGACTGTTTGAATGATAAAATTCAAGGAAAGCAGGCAATTACACTGGAGGAATGCATGGCTGTAAAAAAAGCATTAAAATCTCGGTTAGATATCGATATTTTATTTATAGAAGAAAAATAAACCTTCTATTTAGATATTTCAGAATTGGTTTTAATTCATGAATGAAGGAGAATAAACATGAAGAAACTAATCTATGTCATGTTGGTGGTCTGTTTACTGGTAGCTAATGCTTCCAATGTTAATGCTATTTCACCAGAAACAAATGAATATACTCAAAAGGGATACACAAAGGTCAAAGTTCCCATTCATAAGAACCGGTTTTATTTTACCAGTATGGATAAATAATCTTATTTTGAATTACCGGAGGGTGTGACCTTTGACTATTTTGAATCGACAGACCAAGGAATGGAATATCATTTTGATGTAGATATTCTATCAAAGGATATTGTGGATATCACTTTACATATTACGGATTGGGATTCGGAGGAATACTTTCCAGAGATCATGGCAGAATATCCAAAAAAATCAGATGCAGAAAGATTGATTCCGGAAGACATTCAACAGACACCGATGGGTTTGAATCAAATCGATGGCTCAGAATCTAAGTATAAATATATGTTATCCCATATTGCACAAATGTATTATGTGCAGGAAACCTATGTTGTAGATACGAATTCTAAACACTTGTACATCATAATAGTAGAATGCCAGTATAAAGGAGATTTTGGTAGTTCGAGCTTAAGTGAAGAGGAGGGAAAGAAGCTAAATAGTTTCTGTAATCAGGTATATGACAACTGTGTTTTAAGAAAGTAAGGATAAAAACAGCCTGTGGAGAATAGACTCCATGGGCTGTTTTATTAGGGCGCTATTTTCTTTTTCTTAGCCTTTAACCATGTTTTAATGCGTTGTTTATCAAGGGAAGACTTCATATCCGGAACATCCTTTGAATGTTCAAGGATCCAGTGCAGCACTTCCTTTTTATCTTGTCTGGAAGGATTGGATTGACCGAAATAATAATGGACAAGGATAAGCATTTGGCGTTTCCACCAGCTTTGTATCAGCATCGGATCGGCTTTATCCATTAAATGCTCCTTGACCCATACTCTTTCTTCGAGATTCTGGATCAGAAAGTTCTTTTCAATATGGTTGGATGTATTATCAGAATGCACCCTGTAGTTACCGACAAGTTCATCCAGTATATATACGTTGCCGAATAAAAGAGCCCTTAAATAGATGGCATAGTCATTGACCATTTCCATATGTTCCAGATCGGCTTGTTTCAGCTTATCCGCAACAAATAACGTGGTAAAGGTGGATAATGGCTTTTTATAAGGTGCATCCATATGGAGCAGATACTCGAGGCCATCCTTATAGTCGGTAAAACCAATGGAATGAGGATAGAGCTTATCTTGTAGAACATGATAGGAATTGGCATTGGCACTCACGAACACAAGATCCTTATCTTGATTGAAGGAAAAAGCTGTTATCGCATTATGAAAGAAGCTGGGGTCGATGTAGTAGTCATCGTCATCCAGAAAGATGATATAGTCCCCCTTAGCTTTTTTAAACCCGAAATTGCGGTTATAGCCGGGGCCTTTATTTGTATCATTACGAAAATAACGGATCCGCGGCTCTTTCAGGCGCTGGACGGCTTTTTGCGTTCCGTCGGTGGAATGATCATCGACTAGGATAATTTCCCAATTGGTATATGTCTGCCGACGGACACTATCAATGGCTTCCAGTAACATGGATTTTCGATTGTAGGTAGGGATGACAATACTGATCATAAGGATCCTCCTTTATACAGAGCATCTAAGTCTTTAAAATGCTCAAAGGCCTTCTGTCGGATCTTGTCAATCGAACGCAAAGAGGCGGCCTCTTTTAAGATCTTTTCATAGGTGATGTCGGACAAGGATTCCAGAGAACAGCCAGGTTGTATATGCAAGTCTTTGCACACATTTTCGGTTTTATTGGAATAGGGTATGGAAAATACTCTACAGTTATAGATCCAGCCTAAGATCATGGCATGAAAACGGGTGGCTACCATGTATTCACTGGTTCGTATCTTATCCAGGCTTTGTTCAATATCTCCATCATAAACATGAATATCGGCCTGGCTTTCAATTGTGGTTCCCTGGATGACCTTTTGAATACATTGATCATCCTTCTGGTACTTGGAAAAGCCTAAGATACGAACGATCCAACCTTGTTCTAAAAAAGCCAGGATCGTTGTGCGCATAGACTGTATATATGTTTCTTTATATGCTTGTAATCTTACATCATGTGTCATATCCATCAAAGAAAAACAAATGCTCTTAGGAGCTTTCTGACAAGGTGCTTCTGGCAGGGTAAAAACAAGATCTGGTGCGTAATGTATGTGACTTATGTCTGAAAACAATTGATAGGTATCCATATCTCTTACACAGACATCATCGCATAAAGAGAAGAATGTATGATAATGATCTAGGAATTCCCGGCTGGTATAAGGGCCAAAATTGATGCCCATTATGCTTATATGCCGGCTTTTATCCAGCATCTTTCGACGATATTCATAGACTTGTTTCCAATTCTCATTTTCCATGAACATAGAACCACCTATAAAAACAGTTCCATCGCATTTCTTGAGGATCCGGTTCTGTTTACCGAAGGATGTGTCAAGCTTTTTGTCCACTTTATCTAAGAAATCGTTGGGTAGTATCGTCAGATTAGGCAGGGACTGCAACGTTTGATTGGAAAAATCGCTGACCATATAAAACTGCACGTCCGGATATCTTTGTACCAGCTGTCGGATAAATAAATCATCACCTAAGTTGTTTTTACAATATGCTATGATCCATAGTTTCATAGTTTCATTGTATTAAAAATCAGAATGAAAGGAAAGAATAATACGAAAGGAGCTGATCATCCAAAATATAAAAATGAAAACCATTGTGAATAAAATAAGAAATGAAGTATAATTAAAGATAATTATGTATAAAAAATGATGATTGAATTATAGATTGAGCTTAGGGAGGAGACCTAAGAACAACACAAATCACAAACTTTTAAAAGCACTGGCCTATCCGGCCTCTGCCTATTTTGTACTAGCTGCAGCCGGGACGGCCGTCTATGCCGAAGAAGCGCAGCCACAGGAAATAACGGAAAGCACAATCGTCGAATCAACGGAAGAAACCGTAATTTTAGAGGATCCGGAATATATGAATACAGAACCATCCGAAGATGCTAATGAAATGACGATTGATCAAACGGATGAACAAGAAGGTGTAAAGACACAGGATTCCAGTGGTACATGCGGTGAACAAGTGTCATGGACCTTAACAGAGGATGGTACATTGACCATTTCTGGTACTGGGGTTATGTATGATTATTCTTCGGTTAATCGTTCTCCTTTTTATTATAATGAAACGATTACCTCTGTCATTATTGAAGACGGTGTAACCAATATCGGCAATGATATGTTTGATAATTGCTCTGAACTGCGCTCTATCACCATTGCCAAAAGTGTTACCAGTATTGGCGACAAAGCCTTTACCAGCTGTGTGGGATTAACAGACATCACCTTACCGAAGGAAATGAGGATCATAGGAGAGCACGCTTTTGACTTATGCACCGCTTTAAAATCAATAAGGATCCCGGAAGGTGTAACGACCATCGGTCGATATGCGTTCGATAACTGTGAAGGTCTGGAAACGGTTATAATTCCTCGAACTGTTACTTCTTTAGAAGCTGGGGCATTCTATAACTGTATCAGTTTGACCGAGATAATAATCCCCGATACGATAACATCGATACAAGCGAGCTTGTTTGCCCGTTGTGCAAGTCTGACAACTGTAAAAATTCCGGAAAATGTCACTTCGATCGGAAATATGGCATTTCAGTATTGTGACAGCCTTTCTTCGATAACCATACCTGAAAAAGTTACCTTTATTGGAAACTATGCTTTTGGAAGTTGTCCGAACTTAACATCAATAACGATTCCGGATAACGTAATTTCCATTGGAACGTATGCGTTCAATGCATGTCCGTCTTTAAAAGAAGTTACCATTGGGAAAAAAGTACGTGTGATAGGCCGGAATGCTTTCTTTGGAAACACAGCCTTGGAGGAAGTGATCTTACCGGATAGTCTGGTCACGATTCAGCGTAATGTATTTGAATCATGTACGAATCTGAAGAAGGTTGTGATTCCTAAAAGTGTGACAACCATACAGGCGAATGTGTTTAAGGACTGCGACCAGCTTACACTGTATGTGTATCCGGATTCTAAAGGACATCAATATGCGATAGACAACTCCATTCGTTATGTTCTCTTTGTTTCTTTGGATAAAGAAGAGATCCTGATGCCGATTGGCAAAACGGAGACGGTTTCTTTTACAAATTTACCGGAAGGCGCCTCAATGGAAAACGCTGTCTGGACCAGTAAAGATGACACAATTGCGACCGTTTCAAACGGTATGATTACCGGTGTGTCTGCAGGAACCACAGTGATTACGGCGACTTCGCAGGATGGAGCATATATAGCTGAATGTCAGGTCAAGGTCTATTTTGAGAAATTTATTGATGTGCCACAGGACAAATGGTATCACGATGTTGTCTATGAGGCCAATGATAAAGGTATAATGACCGGACTGAAAGATACGACGTTCGGACCAAATGATCCGATGACTCGGGCAATGGTAGCGGTCGTGATGTATCGGATGGCAGGGAAACCGGAAGTGACATATCAAAAATATTTCTCTGATGTGGAAAAGGGAAAATGGTATTCGAATGCGATCACATGGGCCTATGAGAACAATGTCATCAAAGGCTATATCAATGGAAAATTCGGTGTGAAGGACAATGTCACAAGAGAGCAGCTGGCAATCATTCTAAACCGATATGTCAAATCGTTGGGATTGGTCTATACCGCAGATTATGACCTGAGCGAATTCACAGATGCCAATAAGATTGCCTCCTATGGCGTAGAACCGTTAAAATGGACAGCGGCCAACGGAATCATGTCGGGAAGCAAGGGAATGATGGACCCGAAGGGATATGCGACCCGGGCGATGTGCGCCAAGATGTTCTTAAAGACGTTGCAGTATATACGCAATGGAGGACCGGTCAGTGATTCACAAACCGGAAAGACAAGCCTGGCTGTAACGGAAGAAAAACCAATGGTTTTAGCCCAAAAGGCAATGAAGCTGACCAATCAGAAGCTGCGGCTGGATCTGGACACAAAGACAGAAAGCGGTACTTCGTTGATAGAAGGGGCAAAGAAACGAAACATAAATTAACGAAAAGAAACGAACATTTTAGAACATCTATGATATAATGGCTACAAGGAGGATAAACGATTATATCGTTTAAAAAGAGAATATGAAACCAGTAAAAAAAGCAAGTGAAATGACAGTGAAGGAACTCGCTTCCTATATTGATTATTCGGTATTAAAACCGGAATTTACCGAGCAGGAAATTATTGATCTGACTAAAGATGGGGTACAATTAGGCTGTGCAACTATCTGTATCAATCCAGGATATATGGATCTATGCGAACCTTATGTAAAAGGAACCGATACGATGTTATGTCCGGTAACGGATTTCCCGTTTGGGGATAGCAGCACCGAAAGTCGTATACAACAAATTGAACAGGTCGCAAAATACGATACAGTCAAGGAAGTGGACATTGTTGCGAATTTTGGAAAGATCCGTTCCGGAAAGATGGATGAAGTCGTGGAGGATCTGAAGGCTTGTGCACAGGCAGCACATAAATATGGCCGTGAACTAAAGGTTATTCTTGAAACCGATGCATTAACGGATGAACAGATCAAAGCCGGATGTGAGGCTGTCATTGCGGCAGGGGCTGATTTCATTAAAACAAGTACGGGATTTTTGACCGGGCATGAAGCTAAAGGCGCTGCCGTGGATGTCATCAAGATGATCATGGAAGTAAACCAGGGTCGTGTCAAGATCAAAGGAAGCGGATGTATCCGAACCAGAGAACATTTCTTACAGTTGATCGATATGGGCATTGACCGCATGGGTGTTGGATATCGGAGTGTGCCGGTAGTTTTGGATCTGAATAAATAGATAAGGAGGAATCCTATGCGTACACAGCGTACAGAACGATTACGCCAGAAGATGGTACAAAGAAAAGCGACCCTTTGTTCACAAAGAGCAAAATTATATACGGAATCGTTTCAGCAGACGGAAGGACAATCGTATATTCTTCGCAAAGCGAAAGCTTTTGCGTATACGTTGGAAAATATGTCCATCTATCTGGAACCGGATTCACTGATCTTTGGAAACCAGGCTTCGCGCAATTTTGCGGCGCCGATCTTTCCGGAGTATTCGATCCAGTGGGTTGTGGATGAACTGGATTCCTTTTCCTTGCGGGAAGGGGATGTCTTCTATGTGGATGAACAAACCAAAGAGGACATTCGGCAGATTGCCGGATACTGGATAGGAAAAACCCATGAAGACCGGGTGAATGCCCATCTGACAGAGGCCATCCGTCTGGCTGAAAAGCAGGGTGTTTTACACCGGGGTGGCATTTCGATGAGTGGAGATGGTCATATTGTTCCGGATCATGAAACCGTATTGAAAACCGGATTTCGTCAATTGATCGAACAAGCCAGGCAGAAGCTGGAACAAGCGGATCTGACACGAGAAAATATCGATTTCTATACATCGGTGATCGTGTCTTTGGAAGGAGCCCTGGCGTTCTTTAAACGATATGCGGCTCTGGCTCGGAAAACCTATGAAACAAGCGGTGATCCGATGTTTTTGCAGATTGCGGATGTGGCGGACCATTTGATGGAACGGCCGGCCCAAAGCTTTTATGAAGCAGTGGAAGCGTGTTATATGATCCATGTTCTGCAGATGATCGAAAGTAACGGGCATTCTTTCTGCTACGGTCGGTTTGATCAATATATCTATCCATACTATCAAAACGATATCGATAAAGGGATCCTGACCAAAGAGCAGGCCTTGGAAATCATTGCGCATATGTTCATTATGAACTCTTCGTGTAATAAGGTACGTCCATATGGCCATACCAAGTTTTCGCAAGGGTATCCCCTATATTCCAACCTTGTGGTCGGTGGGCTGACACCACAGATGGAGGATGGAACCAATGAGGTGACGTATTTATGTATTGAAGCAATGCATCAATGCTCTTTAGCGGAACCGAATTTTTCAGCCCGTTATCATGAAAAAAGCCCGCGTTCTTATATCCGGGCCTGTGCCCAACTGATCCGGACCGGCTGTGGAATGCCGAGTATGTTTAATGACCATGTTGTCGCCAGAGGATTGATGGATCTGGGCATCCCGAAGGAAGATGCGTATGATTATTGTCCGATCGGTTGTGTCGAGACTGGTGTACAAGGAAAATATGGACATCGGGCTACCGGTATGACCTATGTGAACTGGGGCAAGGTATTTGAAATCATTCTTTATGGCGGTACCGATCCGAATACGGGAATCCACATGCTGGATCTCGAGCATTCTTTAAATTCCTATGAGCATCTATGGAACGAATGGAAACGCTTCTTGAAGTTCTATTCTGATATCAGTGTGGAATGCGATGCCATCTGTGATGAGTCTCTGGCTATCTATGATGCGGATCCGTTTGCATCCTGTCTGATCCAGAATGCCATGGTACTTGGGAAAACATTAAAGAACGGTGGCTGTAAATATGACGTGGTATCTCAGTCCAATATCGGACCGGTAATCGTTGGAAATTCCTTATATGTGATGAAGAAGCTGGTCTATGAGCAAAAGAAGTTTACATTGGACGAGTTGATGAATGCCTTGAAGGATAACTGGCAGTCAGATTCTTCCCGTTATATAAAGAAACAGATCGACCGGATCGACAAGTTTGGCAACGATGTGGATGAAGTGGACAGCATCGTAGCGGATGTGTTCCATTCGTATCTGGATCTGCTGCCGGATTATCAAACACTTCGTAAGGATCAAGGACCGCAGGTCAGTGCCTATACGATGTCCACCAGCAACATCACCTCGTATGTACCGAATGGATTTGTGGTGGGAGCGACCCCGGATGGCCGCTATGCCGGCACACCGTTAAACGAAGGCTGTTCGCCAACGCAGGGGACGGACCGGAATGGACCGACCAGTGTTATCAACAGTGTAGCGAAACTGCCGAATCACAAGGTAGCCGCCGGCCAGCTTTTGAATATGCGTTTTTCACCGGCAACCTTACAGGGAGAAGAGAATCTGGAACGTTTTGTGGATTTTCTGATCGTCAGCAACCGAAAAGGGATCTACCATAACCAGTTTAATGTGGTCAGCAGCAACCAGCTGATGCAGGCAAAAAAGAATCCGGAACAATATGCCGACCTGATCGTACGGGTCGCCGGCTATTGTGCGCAGTTCGTTTCTCTAATGCCGCAGACGCAGGACGCGATTATCGCCCGTACGGAGAATGTGTGGTAATATGCTGGCAACGGATAGAAAAGATTATATCCTGGCTTCTATCAAGCGGGTCGGAACGGTCACGGTACGTCAGCTGGCATTGCAGCTGCATGTTACGGAAGTGACCATTCGTCGAGATCTGGAGGAAATGGAAGCCCAGGGCTTGTTGGAACGGGTCCACGGAGGAGCCAGACGTCTGGAAAAGAAGGGAATCTTATCCTTTAGCAGTGAATACAAGATGATGGATCGCTTACAGTTCCATTATCCGCAAAAGGAGGCCATCTGTAAAAAGGCGGCTTCGATGATCGAGGATGGAGACTGTGTATTCATAGACGGAGGGACATCGTTATTGCCGATCCTTCCATACATCGCTTCCAAAAGGATCAAGATCGTCACACACAACATTTTGATCCAGCAGGCCTTTGAGAGCACGGAAGCGGAATTGTTCTGTTTAGGCGGACGAATGGTACCGGATTATAAAATGACGGTAGGTCCGATTGCCATGAAGGCGCTGGATGCCTTTAACTTCGATCTGACCTTGATTGGGTGTGCCGGGATCAATATGCACACACAGACTGTATATACAGCAGAAATGGATACGATGATCATCAAACAGAAAGCGATGCAAAATAGTCATAAGTCGTATTTACTGGTGGATTCATCCAAGACAAATGTAAAAGGATTTTGTAACTTTACGTCTTTCTCATCCTTTGATGGCATTTTGATCGATGAGAATCTGCAGACAAATGAATATCCTGCCAATTTCATTTTGGTCCCGACAAAAGATACATTGTAAAGAAGAATTGTTTTTCAAAAAATGAAACAATTCTTTTTTATAGATTAATGAATTTGTCCTGCATCGATGTTAGATCTTTTGGAAGCAGGACAAAACGAAAGGAGTATACAGGAAAATGAAACAATACATCGTGGACGCTTTTACAGAGGCTCCATTTACCGGGAATCCGGCTGCTGTCTGTGTGATGGATCATTGGCCGCAACAAAAGGCAATGATGAAACTAGCCATGGAGAACAACCTATCGGAAACCGCCTTTGTGGTCAAAGAAGGCAGCCGATATCGGCTTCGTTGGTTTACGCCGGTGACGGAAGTTGAATTATGTGGCCATGCTACCCTGGCATCGGCGTATGTCATCCTTACCCAGTATGAACCGGATCGGGATGAAGTGCAGTTTGAAACCATCAGCGGGCTCCTGACCGTAAAAAGGCAGAATGATCAGTATGCGATGGACTTTCCGACATCTCCATTAAAAGACATACCAGTCACGGATGCGATGGAAGAAGCTTTCGGGATCCGGCCAAAGCGAGCAGTCCTGGGAATGGATCTGATCTGTGTATTTGAAAAGGAAGAGCAGATAAAGCAGATGCAGCCGGATTTCAATAAGCTGACAAAGATCGAAGGACGTATCCAGAATGCGACAGCACGAGGCAGCCATGTTGATTGTGTGTCCCGCAGCTTTGCTCCGAAGCTGGGGATCCATGAGGATCCGGTCTGTGGTTCCGCTCATTGCCAGATTGCTTCGTATTGGGCCCAAGAGCTCAAAAAGAAAGAGATCACCGCATTTCAGGCATCCAAAAGGACAGGTACTTTGTACTGCCATATACGTGAGAATGGTCGTATAACGATCTGCGGACAAGCGGTTCTGGTTTCCATCAACGAAATGTTTGTTGATCTGGGATAGGATTGTTATTTTAGACAGACTTTTATAAAAATGATAGAATAGCTCATATGATGAAAAAAACGATCCAAAAGGCTTTTATAACGTCTTTGCCTGTAATGGCAGGCTATATTGTATTGGGAATTGCCTTCGGTATTTTGTTAAAGGAGAAAGGATTTTCTATTGTATGGGCTTTTATGATGAGCTTGACGATTTATGCCGGATCGATGGAATTTGTGGCCATTCATCTGCTGGATGCCGGGGCCTCTCTTGTTTCGGCAGCGATGATGACCTTGTTGGTAAATGCTCGTCATTTGATCTATAGTTTATCCATGCTTGAACGATATCAGGATACCAGACCTTTTAAAACGTATTTGATCTTCGGATTGACCGATGAAACGTATGCGCTTGTATGCAACGGGGCTCCGGAGGATGTGGACGAAAAAGCCTATTATTTTTTTCTGACATTGTTTGATCAATGTTACTGGCTGACCGGAAGTGTGTTAGGGGCCTTTTTGGGTTCTTTTATACCGTTTGATACCACGGGTATCGATTTTTCTATGACAGCTTTGTTTATTACTATCTTTGTTGATCAGATCCTGAAAGCGGATTCCTGTATACCGGGAGTGATCGGGATCGGTTGTTCCGTGCTTTCCTTGTGCATTTTCGGTGCTTCCCGCTTTTTGATTCCAGCGATGATCGGGATCATCGGGCTGTTGATCCTGGTGGAACGGAAAGGAGACGACTAGAGATGAACCGCTCAGTAAGTATTGTCATTGTGATTGCAGCTGTTACCGCAATGACCCGCTTTTTGCCGTTTCTTCTTTTTCCATCAGGGAAAAAGGCACCTGCATTTCTGCAACAGATCACCGATCGATTACCGATGGCTGTCATGGGGATGCTGGTCGTCTATTGTTTGAAGGACGTTTCCCCATGGAGCTCGTCGCATGGGATCCCGGAATTCATTGCGGTTGTCATCGTCGTGCTTTCTTATGTATACAAAAGAAATGTGATCCTATCGATCGTATTGGGAACCCTTATCTATATGTTTTTGGTGCAGGGGGCTTTTTTATGATCGTATGGAGCGTACAGCCTAAAAGTGTTTTGGCAGACCTGGAACAGTATGGTACGATCCGATGTGATCCGTCCTGTTACTTTAATTTGTCAAAAACAGATTCCTTGAAGCAGCCATACCAATGGTTGATGAAGAAGATGGAAGAAAGGATCGGGAAAAGACCAGAGGGGGTCTCCTATCCGATCTGGGCATGGCATACGTGGGATTTTGAAAGAAAGGCACCTCCATCGGACAGTGCCGCTTTCTTAGAACGGACCGAAGACAAGGTGGCATTCACACTTGATATTCCTAAAAAGGAAGTGGTATTGACAGATTTTGATGCCTGGCAGTATGTACTAAATGGGTGGCTTTTGACACTGCCTTTGTCCGATCAGAAACAAAGGGCTCTGGAAACATATTTAGATACTCTAAACGAAAAACAATGGGTGGAAACGATCGAAGCTTCATGGAATTTGGTATTTTTAACCGATCCGGTCTGTACACCGGAATATCATCGTGGAAAATATGTGCAGGCGACCTTTTGGGAATTAAAAAAAGAGTATATAATAAATAAGGTGATTTTAGAGAGGAAGGTTTCGGATGAACACGATTGATTTTGATGTATTCTATAAGCAGTTTTCCAACAGGAGAATCAAGGAAATGTCTTTTTATTTCACATTTGAAATTGTTGATGTGGAACACTATATTGGCTATAACAAGCGAAAAGGAAAACCTTTTTGGGTCGGTTTCTGTGATTTCCCGGATGGCTGTGCTTTTGATACGCCAGATCAGCTGGTGTTAGCAGACATTTTCCGTGGCAAGTCTTTAAAGGAATGGTGGCCAGAGATCCGTATTTACGATATTGACGGATTGTCCTGCCAGGACTGGCTGGCTTCTTTAGCCAAGTGATGGGGTTCCATCGCTTTTTTTATGGTAAAATAGCGGTATGAAAAAAAATGAGCAATATACAGTGACATGTATAGATGATACCAATATGGGGTATGGCATCGCCCGGATCGATTCGATGGTCGTCTTTGTTCCTAAAGCGCTCAAAGGGGAAACGGTTCGGATTGCCATTACCAAAGTAAAGAAGACATATGCCTATTGCCGGGTACTGGATATCGTGGCTCCCTCCAAGGATCGTTGTCAGCCTGTCTGCCAAAAGGCTCGTTTGTGCGGGGGCTGCCAGCTGCAGCACCTGTCCTATCCGGACCAGCTTACCTTTAAGCACCGACATCTATGTGCACTGTTCAAAGATATACCGGTGTACCGGCCCATTGGAATGGAACCAGGACTGTACTATCGCAATAAAGCGCAGTTTCCGGTACAGATCAAGGACAATACAGTCCATATGGGATTTTATCGGACGCATTCCAATGACATAGTTGATATCGATGTCTGTCCGATCCAGGATGAGACGATCAATCGTCTTTTTCGCACACTGAAAGAACAGTTGACTGTGGAGCTAGCAGACGGACTACGTCATATATTGATCCGCCATTCCATCCATACCGGGCAAAGCCAGGTGGTACTGATCGGATCAAAAAGGAACCGGTGGGAACCGCTTGTGGATACCTGTGTCAAGCAATTTCCTTCGATCACAAGCTTTGTCTATAATCACAATGACCGAAAAGACAACGTGATCTTGGGGGATACATATGAAGTGCTGTTTGGTCATGATTCCATCACGGAAATGTGTAGAGGATATCGGTTCCAGCTTCATTTTAAATCTTTTTTTCAGGTCAATCCGATCCAGATGGAACGGTTGTATCAGACGGCGTATGAGTTTGCCCGGTTGACCAAGGATATGACGATCGTTGATATGTATGCAGGGACCGGAACGATCGGAATCTGTGCCAGTGCCTATGTAAAAAAAGTTATCGGCGTGGAGATCGTGCAGGAAGCTGTTGAAAATGCCAGGAAAAACTGTGCCATCAATCATGTTTCCAATTGTGATTATGCTTGCCGGGATGCCACGGAATTTGCCCGCCAAATGAAAGAGTCCAAAGAAAAGGTAGACGTTGTCTTTGTCGATCCGCCTCGAAAAGGAATGACGAAACAAGGAATCCAGGACATTTGTATCATGCAGCCAGCAAAAATAATCTATATATCCTGCAATCCGCAGACGTTAGCTAGGGATCTGCAGATTTATCGAGCTAACGGTTATCATTGTCAACAAATCCAGCCTGTCGATATGTTCTGCCAGACTACGGGGATGGAATGCGTGAGTTTGTTGATCCGGCAAAACGGATAGTTTCGATTCCTCTTTCCATATCAAAATACGTTGATGTTCTGGCAGAATGTGTATTTGACAAAGGCCCCACCTTCTATTAAAATAGTAAAGGATTCCGGGGCCGTGGTGGAATGGTAGACACGCAACTTTGAGGGGGTTGTGAGCGTATGCTCGTGTGCGTTCAAATCGCATCGGCCTCACCATCAGAAAAAGATACTGTAAAGATGATTATCTTTGCAGTTTTTTAATGGGATTTTACTGGATTATAGAATAAAATGGGAGTAAAGTTGAACTAGATTCAGCGGAGGACTTACAATGGACGCAAAGATTCGCCAGTATCAGCATAATTTAATCTATAGCGGTGCAGCGACCATATTGTTTGGCATATGGGGAATCGTCAAAACCTGTTTGGTGATTTTTTTGAATGAAAGTACATATGACATGGCTGAGATTTCACAAGGTTTACCCATCGAGGTTATGTATGTTATCTTTGGCGTTGTCTATATTATCATATTCGGTTTAGCGATGTTATTCCGTTTATATATCGGCATTTCTGCCATACAGGAGGGACATGGCCGAAAAAAAAGAGCAATCTATGTGATCATCACGTGTCTCTACCTTCTGTGGATTGCGTTGATAAATGGATATATGGTCTATCTTGATCGAACACTGAATGATTGTATTACCATATTTCTGGATGTCACTTGCAACATTTGTATGGTT
>AUXO012871657.1_pt1 | contig 15778 bp, 21 predicted proteins | sample 768731 | NCBI WGS metagenome assembly AUXO01 (sample SAMN02715735, study PRJNA202380) | gut metagenome | biome: sheep rumen | host: Ovis aries | place: New Zealand: Palmerston North
AAAAATATAATTACAAATCATATAAAATTATACATACTAGATGACCTAGTTAACTAAATTATATTACTCCTGTATTCGTGATCAATTTGTAGTATTTAATATGTCAAAAAATTTGTATAAAATATATTGACAAAATAATTGTAAATGCTATAATATAAGCAGGAAGAGCAAAAAAGCTACTTCTATAAATGGAGGAAGAAATATGAAAACAAAAACAAAATACCAACAATTTTTAATTTATTTAAAAAGAATCAGAGAAAGCGCTGAAGCTTGGAGGCTTCAAAACTATACTTTAAAAGATTCATTATTAAAGATCTATTTATATTTATATTATGAAGATTATATCAGAATTAACTCATTAGACGATTTTATTTATATTTTAGATAATTCGACAATGTGCCCAATTAACACAGAATATATCGATAAAAACAATTATAATGAATATTATGAATTAAATGAAATATTAAAAAAACAATGTAAAAATAACATTATACTTTTACATTATGCAGATCCAACAACAAGACAAATACATGAATGTAACTTATTAATCCCTAATAATATAGTTAAAATTATAAAATTTATTGACAATAATATAAATAATTTTGAGATTCGCGGCGGAATCTGGTTTGATTCAATCAATGGCAATTCGTACAATTCAAGCATAATAACAGATATTAAGAACAATAAACAATATAAAAAGCCGCTAGAATATGGATACGGCCGCGCATATTATTACGACTCAATTAATTATTTAATAGACAATAAAATAATCCCAAATATAAAAGAAATACACAATTATTATATAGTTTTTAGAGATCTTGGCTGTGTGCAGAGATTAAAGAAAAAAGAAGCTAAAAACCATTTATATTATTAAGAAAGGAGGGCCAAAGCATGGAGACAGTAAAAACTATTAGATTAATTACAGTTATTCGAAAAAGTGATAATATAAAGATATTAGACGCCGCAAGCGTCGACTCATTAGAAATTAATTTTTATAGTGATCGTATAGATTTAGAATTTGAAAAAGATTCTATAAATTACACTATGAATATAAAAGAAGCTTCAAATTTTAAAATTATAATAGAATAGGAGGCGGCGGCCGCTTCTGGCGGCTGCTTTTATATGGTCATGATTAGTACTAATTTTATTTTTAATTTATTACTTAAAAATTCAAAGTATTGGTTTGATGAAAAAAATAAAACCGATTATATTTTAGATCGTGGCCGTTTGTCTGGCGACGAGAGGCAACAGCTAAAACTTGACGCTTTCACGTCTTTAGCATTTGAATTATATTCTAAGGAGGTATTGAAGGAGATTTTGAAAACATATAAAACAGATTTCAGGGCCTACCGCATACGAGGGAGTCAAAAGCCCAAAAATGGCGGCGGGTATTGGCCAAATTTTTATACTTTTATTAAGGTATTAGTGGCTGGAGAAGAGAATCTAGGGCCACAGGAAAAGGCTGTAAATTTAAAATTTAATCCCTTACTAGATACAAGCTTTTTAAGTGAGGGGTTTTTAATTGTTGAGAAATGCAAATCAAAGCAGCCTAAAATTTATGAAATAAAAGAGGAGAACGGAGTCAAAAAGTATCCATATATATGGATTGATGAAATTTATTCGTTTGAGCCTGACGAATTACCGGAGGAAAAATGAAAAAAGCTTTAATTCATTATATTAAAAATGAAAAAAATGACGAGGTATATACTCCAAATTATGCTATTATTCCTTTATTAAAGTTTATAAAAAAAGATTTAATAATATGGGAGTGTACAGATTTTGGAGATTCAAATATAACCAAATTATTTAAACAAAATGGAAATAAAGTTATTTCTACACATTTAAAAGATTTTGATTTTTTAAATGATATTGCCAATTTTGATTTTGATATTATAATAACTAATCCGCCATATTCTTTAAAAGATCAATTTATAGAAAAATGTTATGAATATAAAAAACCATTTTGTTTATTATTACCTTTAACAAGTTTAGAGGGAGTAAAGCGGGGGGGTTTATTTAGAAAAAATGGTATTGAAGTATTAGTTTTCGACAGGAGAATAAACTACTTAGGACAAAAAAAATCTAATTGGTTTAATTCTTCATGGTTTTGTCATAATGTATTACCAAATCAATTAATATTTGAAGAAGTGCAAAAGGTTGCACCTGAAAAGGAAATTAATTGCACCAAAGAAAAACAATATAATATATATGATTACTTAGGAGGAGAAAAATGAATAAAAATTATCAAGATATTAGTGTATATGATAAAAACAAAAAGGAATTAGGACTACTTATACCAAGAGCCAGCAAAATATTTAGCATAATATTTAATGAATTTTGGTTAGAGGTTAATTATTTAGATACTATTCTCAACGAATATAAAACAGTTAATATAGATTATGAATCATTAAAATATAATAAAGTGGTTATTGATTAGGAGGAGAAAAATGAAACAATTAATTATTTCAAATTATGATTCTTCTGTCGCTTTTAAAGTTGTTATTTTAAATAATAAAAAAATTGAATTTGAAAGTGAAAGTGAAGAATGTTTAAAGGATATTAATTTGTATGATGAAAGCTGGGAGATGTTTGATGAATCTCCAATTAATTCAGAAAATGAAAAAATAAAAACATTTGATATGATTATAGTATGTGAAGACGGAGATATTAGAATATACAGAAAGGGGTTTGAATATTAATGCGCGTTAAATTACGAGTGCAAGTATTTGCGCCATTCATTAACAAACATGTACCAGCTGGTACAGTTTTAGAAGTTATTGAAATCAAAGGAAAGTACTATGTATGTAAGAATGAAGAAATCGAATCAATACTAGTACAAAAGGAACTAGCTGAAGTATTACCTAAAAATATATATGAAGAAGCTATTAAGATTCTTAAATGTAATTTATATATTAGAGTTTATCGTAATAAATATAATGAGAAAGAAGTTAGAATCACATGCAGGAATGGCTTTAACAATATTCTTGACGCTTTATTTATTACCGGAGACGAAATTACAGACGGACAATTTGATATATTAGAGGAGGTTTTCGAGAAAAATGTTACCAAAGAGATATAATTTAACAGAGTTAGCTGATAATATCGTATTAGTACAAGAAATTATTAATATGTATGTAGATCAGAGAATGAGTTTAGAAGAAATCGCAATCGCTACTAAAATTACTAGAAATACAATTCGTAAAATGCTAGTTGAGAATGAGGTAAAGATTAGAACGAAGAATAATAAATAGGAGGGTTTACTATGAAAAAATATGATGATAGCTTTTTGACTGAGCTAGTCATGAAGTCTAGTATTGAATTTATATCTGGTAAATTCTTTTATAAAAATGATGAAATCAAAAATATAGATAGATACGTTGGTAAAATGTACTATAAATATACAAATATTTTTGTAAATGAAAGGGACCTTAATTATATGAAGAACGGGATTATATTTAATCCAATGGCTGAAGAAAAAGAAAATTGGCCACGTCCTACAATTATTGATGAAGCATTAGAATTATATGAAAAAGGCTATAGACCTGCAAAATGCCCTTTTCCATTAGACGATAAGCAGCTTATCATATTATATATAATTCTATTTCACCCTGAACAAGAAGTTTTTTTCATAACAACAGGAATCGGCGGCAGCGGTAAATCTACATTTTTAAATATTATAAAACAATTATTTGATAATGACGTATCGTCAACGCCGCTTGGTAATTTAGGAGATCAATTCATTTTAGCTGAAGCATTAAAGCATAGATTAATCGCTTCTGATGAATTAGGTACCGGAGAAGTAAATTTACCTATTGTTAAAACTATTGTTTCAAAACAATATATCCAAGTCAATGAGAAATACGGTGCTACTTATACAACTAAAGCGCAGTCAGTATTATTCTTTTGCTGTAATCAAGCGCCGAAGATTGATATATCAGATACCGGAATGTTAAGAAGAATAGTATATTATTCTAGAAATTCAAAAATTTTGAATCCTGATCCAACTCTTAAAAATAAGAAATGGACTAAGGAAGATTTAATTGACTTTATATTATGTGCTAAGGCAGCTGAAATAATCTATGATGAAAATAATATTGATAGTTGGAAAGAGCCATTTGTAGAAGAAACTAATTGTTATTTAATAACTACTAATAGCGTAGGACTATATTATAAGTCAATTCATAACGGCTCACATATTTTAGAATATGCAGGTTATAAGGATTATTGTTATTCAAATGGTTATAAACCCTTTTCTAAACATAAATATGAGGAGATATTAGAATGGGTAAAAAAGAATTATGCTGATGAAGAAACATTAAAGAATCAGAAGCCTTTTCATTTACCGGATATAGGAGATTAATATGTTTAAAAATAAGAGAATAGTTTATGTCCATGACGTAAGAGAAATGAATCGCCATTTAAGATATTGTCGAGACCATAGAACTAGAGCCACTTCTGAAGCGTGGGTAAAATTACAAAGATTACCAAGAGCATATTACACATTAGAATTAATGTATGCTAGAATAGTATTAAGGTACTCAGGAAACGGTTTACCCTATACTGAATATATTTTCTATTTAGACGGTTCAGAGCACCAACAAGCTATAAGTGGAATGAGAGCATTTAATACTTTACAACGAATGAGTCATAAGGGAGTAGTTGATTTAACAGGTAATAGTGAGTATTATGATTCATTATTTGGCACTTGGAAAATAGGAACAATAGCTGGATTAATTTATTTTAATCCTAAGTACTCAGGACAAAGATTTGAAAATTGTATTTGTTATGATAGACGAAGCGCATATAGCGCCGCTATGTTAGAACCAATACCAGATACAAGAGTATTACCTAGAAGAAATGATTATGTAAGAGAGGGAGAAATAGGTTTTAGATTAATGCCGCATGGTATTAATAATGAACAACACTTTTACGCAATATTTGAAGCTGGTAAATTAGCTGAATATATTTATCCAGCAATCGAAAGTCCTTTTAAGCCATTTGTAGAGCATTTTTACAAAAAGAGAAAAACAGCAAAAGGAATAGAAGCTGATAAAATCAAACAAACCTTAAATTATGCTGTAGGATATATAAGACGTAAAAACCCTTTTATACATAGTTGTATATTATCTAGAGCTAGATATTTTATTGAATCATTAATAGACGACGATACCTTATATTCAAATACTGATTCTATTGTAACAAAAAAACCTAGACCTGATTTAGATAAATTGGTAGGCGACGAAATAGGACAATTTAAAATAGAGGAAAAAGGATCATTTGCTTATAATGGTTCAGGTTATCAATGGAATTTTGAATTACCTAGTATGAGAGGACGTTCAAAAGCGTGGTTTAAAAATGCTTATCCGAATGGGTTTGATATTTTAAAGGATAAAATACCATTCATGGAAGCTAATAAATATGAATTTGATAGAGAGAAAGGAATAATAAAATTATGCGACTTAAAGCAAGAAGAGCAAGAAAGTATTACAAATCAGATACACAATATATAAGAGCTGTATATCAAAGAAATAAAGAAAAGATTGTCAATAATATTTCTTTTGAATGGTTAGGAGTTTTCTACCAAGATAAAAACATTATTGATGATACTTTAAGAAATAGAAAAGGAATAGAAAAAGCAAAAGAAGCTTATAAATTATATAAGGAAAATCCTAAAAAAATGACTTTAGAAGAAAGATTAACTTATGAAGATAACAAAAAGCAATACGAAAAAAATGCTTATAGAGCTTTTAAAGATTTAATACAGGAACAAATGGAATATACTGATCCTAACACAAAAAAGAATTATACAGTAGAAAGAGCTATTTTAAGAGAATCAAGAAGTAAGGACTTAAATAAAGATTGGACTACTGCTGACGTTTACGCACGTAATTTCCATGAATTAATTAAGAAAAATACTGATATTAAAGAAATATTTTACCAACATGAGGGTATTAGTAGAATTGATTATAAACAATATCAATTTTTAGGATATTATAAGATTAGAGGCGGAAAATCTGTTGCGGTTTATAATTACGGAGATTCATACTTCTTAGAATATCAAAGTCCAAAAGGAAGTACAGGTGGAGGAATCGAGTATATAAGTGGCTTCCAATGGCAGCGTTATATTGAAGACGGTACACTTGCATTAGAAACTTATAGAAAGAGGAGTAAGTAATGGGAAGACCTAAGAAAGCTGAAAACGAAAAAAGTTTAGCTACTAGAATGGCTAATATTAGAAAAGAAACCAGAAGACAAAAGAAGTTAGAAGAATTAAAATCAAGAGAATGGTATGTATTAAATTCTATTCTAGGTTATTGGTGGGCTATCTTCTATTTCCTATTAGGAGGAAGAGAAGCTGGTAAGTCTTATGCTGTTACTAATGCCTTTTGTAACCAATGGAGAAAGTACGGAAGACCATTTATTTGGCTTAGATTATCCGAAACCTCAGCTAAAAAACTTTTAGCTAATAATGCTGAAAAATTAATTGATCCTGATTTAAGAAGAAAATATAATTTAGATTTAATTACTAATGGCTCTAATGTTTATGAGATAACTAAGAGAAGTAAACCAGATAAGAACGGCAAGACTAAAATCACTGAGAAAAGATTAATGGCTAGAGTTTTTTCTATAGCTACATTCTATAATGATAAGGGTTCAGGATTATTCGATAAAGACTTTTTAAATGATGAAAATATGTATTACAATATATGTATGGACGAAATGAATAGAGAGAAGTCAGAAAAAAATTCATTTGATATTGTTTATTCATTTACAAACCAGCTTGAAAACCTAGTAAGAAGTACTAAGAAAAGAATTAGAGTAATATGTATTGGTAATACATTAGAAGAAGCTTCAGATTTATTATGTGCTTTTAATTTCATTCCTGAAGAATTTGGCCGCTATAGTTTAGTTAAAAATAAAAAGAAACTAGGAGAATATTTAAAGGAATTGTCAGCTGCTAAGACTGATGAAGAATTAGCAAGAGTAAATCATAAGTATAGAAATGTAGATTTTGGTAAGCGTGCTGTCATGGAGTATATGGCACCAACAGAAGCTTATACTGAAAGAAGAAAAGGTACTATTGCAGATATTTTAATGCCTACAGCTTCTACATTTACTAATAAAATTAAGACTGATGATACTTTAGTTTATAAAGGCCGTTTAAAAAAGCCTAATTATGTGATAAAATTTACTAAGGATACTGAAGATTGGTTTACGGTTTATGATTCTAATGTTATACGTAAGTATAATAAAGAGAATGTAAGAGCTGTAGCCATGAGACCGTACCTAGACGAAATATTTGAAGTAAAGGCTATGTCAAATGTCATACAGATATTTGATTATAGAAGTTATAAGTTTAAGGATTTAATTACCTTTAAGCAATTTCAAAAGAATATGAATCTATTGAAGCCAAGAGGTAATTAGATTATGCAAAGCTGAGACCTGCCAATATATTTAGAATAATCATACTGCTGGAGTACGGCCGAAGAGGTACCAGCGTATGCGAGGAATCGTACGCCGCAATTCTTCATTGGTAATGTTCCTAATTTTGCATTATATAAATGTTGACAAAATTAGTACAAATATATAAATTTGTACTTGATACAAATACAAAAATAATTTAAAATAAAAATATGGAGGATAATATGGAACAAGAAACTATTTTAAACGAGAACGAGAACGAAAACGAAAATGAGGGAGGTTCAAAATACATTGAAGCTATCAATGAATTAAAGAAAAATACTGTTGCTAAGGAAAAGTATGAGGAATTAGAAAATGAAAATTCCAAATTACTAAAAGCCTTAATCGACGGAGAGCAAATTCAGTTTGATTCCGGAAAAGCTGAAAATGCTGATATTGATAGTGAGATTAATTCTTTAAGAAAGGAATTATATGTAGAGGAGAACGAACTCAGCGATTTAGAAATTGCTTCAAAATCACTAAGATTAAGAAAGCTAATTATTGATAGGGACGGAGAGGGTGCTGATCCATTCTTACCTACAGGAATTACGCCAACTTCTTTTGATATTGAAAAAGCAAATCTAGTCGCACAAGAATTACAGGACGCAGTAGATAAAGCTGAGGGTTCTGATGAAGTATTTAGAGGACACTTTGTTTCAAAAATTAAAGATGATCCAAAAAGCAAAATGAAAAAATAAAGGAGAATAAAAAATGGGTGCTTTTAATGGAGTATTAAATGCGAATGAAATTTTCGCAGCATTATACAATATGATTATTAGTCAGCAAGTATTTGTTGACAACGTTAAATCAACTGCTAATACTAGATTAGTTGATAAGGCAAGAGTTGACGGAAGCTTATACGGCGATTCTAAGCTTTACTATGCAACTGACGCTTTAAAGTCAGCGCCATGGGGTAACGACGGCGAAATGACAAATTTATTAAAGGCTTATAGACCTAAAGCGCCAAAGTGCCAACGTATTACATTAAATATTTTCAGACAAATTTCTTTAACAGTAGATTACTACTTAACAAAGAGAGCTTGGTCAACTGAGGGCGTATTTGGAGAATTTAATTCAACTATGTTAGCTTGGTTAAGAGAAACTAAGAAAGTATATGACGCAACAACATATAACGCATTTATCGGTACAGCTGTTTCTAATTCTAAGGTAAATACTTATGAAATTGTAATTGACGCTGACGGTAATTCATTAGGCGAAAATGTAGCTAAGGGTTTAGCTGACTTATTCGACGATATGGAAGACGTTTCAAGAGATTATAACGATTATGGTTTCTTACGTACTTATGATTCTTCTGAAATCAAAATGGTATGGAACAATAAATTCGTAAATACTATTAAGAAGATTGATTTACCGTCTATTTTCCATAATGATAATTTAGTAGGAAAATTAACTGACGATAAGATTAATAACAGATATTTCGGAGAAGTAAATACTACTTCAGGCACAACAGCTGCTTCTAATACTACAATTCGTTCATTATACGAAATGGATTATGAGGTTGCTAGTGCTGCCGCTGATCCAAGAGCTGAATTAAATAAGGAAGATAACAAGTACTATGTACATGTATTTGGTGGAGACTTATTACCTAATTCAACTGCGTATGAAGCTGATGAAACTTATACTCAAGACGCTGATATTATCGGTAAAGTCTTAATCAAATACCCTCCATTTATGTCAAGCTTTATGGTTGGCACAAGTTTCTTTAATCCAAAGGCTTTAAACGAGAATCATTACCTTACTTGGGGACACAATTCTTTAGAGTATTTAGAGAATTATCCATTCATCACAATTAAGGCAACTAGAACAGGGGATTAGTATAAGGATAATAAGAGGGCAGTAAAAGCCCTCTTATTTTCTAATAAGGAGGTTTATATGAGTAAATTATACTTATACAACTATAACAACTATTTTAATAGAATCTTTAAAAAAGAAGCTACTTTAGCGGATTACGGTACTCCTATCTATACGCTTTCAACTACAAACTTCAATTATAACGACGGAGTAGATACTAAACATGTAGTAAATTATGATAAACAGGACGGAGATTATTTAATTATTACTGATGATGAAGACGTAATTCAGAGTCGCTGGTTTGTAATTGAAAATGTAAGAAATAGAGGCGGTCAACATAATCTAACTTTAAAAAGAGATTTAAGAGTTGATTTATACGACTTATGGAAAGATAAAGATATGATTGTTCATAGAGGCTGGCCAAAATATTTTAATCCTATTATCTTTAATAGTGAGGGTTTTTCATTTAATCAAATTAAGGAATATGAAGAATTATTAATGGACGAATCATTTTCTCCATGGTATATTATTTATTTCGCAAAAAATTGTCCTGCTGCTGCTGGAACAATAACATTAGGAGGAACAGAAGATTTTACAATCAATACTCCTTTAGAAGAATCAATATATGCGGACGGAAGTACATATAAATGTTACGATAATAGAAGAGTATTTTCTAATTCAAATCAAAAGAGAACCGGCGTTTCAATTGTTGATTATTTAAAAATGATTATCAAAGGTAGTAATTCATTTCAAGATATTGTTGAAGATAGAAGTTCAAGAGATAGAGATTATATTTGGTTTGATCAAAATACAGCTACAGTAAGAGGGCAATTAACAAATGCTTATTATGATAAATATAGTACTTGGACCAACGACACACATTTTGGAAAAACTAATGGCGTGTCAGGAATGGATAGAATAAGATTAGATACAGGTTCAATAATTGTTAAAGATAGTACTAATGCTTTATATCAAATTACAATTTATAAAAATACAAATTATGATACTGAATCTACAGAGGTTACAGAAACACTTTCAAATGCTATGAAATCTGCTATTGAAGCAACTTCATTAACAAGAGAGGGCGAATGGGGAAGCGAAGCATTTGGTATTATTTATGATGAAGTAACATATAGCGTACATGCTACAGCTATAACTTCAGGTTCAGTAAATTGGAGTATTGATTTTACAACAAAACAAAATACTATTGACGCTGATTATAATATAATAGCTATTCCTAGAGATACAATAAGAGTATATACTAATAATGATTATGAAATTGTAGAAAGTGAATGGTCAAAAGCTTTATTAGAATCTATATTAAGAAGTACATATAGCGACGGAGGAGAAAGTAAGCCAATTAAGAATTATATTTATGACGTACAATTAATACCTTATTGTCCTTATCATGAAATATGTACTTATGATTTTACAGATACCAAAATAGGAACATTATATTTAGATACATTAGAAGATACAATGCAAGGCTTAAATTCTTCTAAACAATATTACTTTAATTCAAATAATGATAATAATATATGCTTTTTATATGTAGAAAAAGCACAATTTGAATTTAATATTAATAAATTCTATATTGATTCGACAAATTATTATGTACCAAATCAAATTGATTTAAAACCAAATCAATACCAACAAAATGGGGATATAGTAAACTATAAAATTGATAATGAATGTAAAGTATATAGATTATGCTCTCCAAACTATAACGGATTATTTGAATTTAGCGTAGCTAAAAATGACGGAGTAAATGAATTTAATGTAGATATAACATTAAGACCTCAAAACCCTTATATACATATTAATCCTAATTTCAAATATTTATATGGTTCAGACTTTAACGATATGAGAGGCTTAATATGTCAGGGAGACTTCTCATTACCTATTGTCAATGATCAATGGCAAACTTATGAATATCAAAATAAGAATTATCAGAATATCTTTAATAGACAAATCGAGAATTTAGATTTTAATTTTGAACAAGAAAGAATCAAAGGTGCCTTTGGTGCTGCTGCTGGTGCAATAGTAGGAGGAATCGGCGGAGGAATCGCAGGAGGAAAAACAGCTGGTCCTTATGGTGCTGCTGCTGGTGCTGCTATTGGTGCTGTAGCTTCTGGCGTAGGTGGTATTATAGATTATAGTATGCTTACAGCTAAGCAAGAAGAACAAAGAAGCTATTTAGTTGATAATTATAAATATCAATTAGGTAATGTAAAGGCTCTGTCTTATAGCATTAATAAAGTAACGCCTTTAACTAATAATAATAAGATATGGCCATTTATAGAAATCTATGATTGTACTGAGACAGAGAAAGATATGTTATATAAGAAGTTAAAATATACTTCATTTACTATTGAAAAGATAGATAAATTATCAAATTATGGAGAAACAGGAGTATTACATTTCTTTCAGGCAACTCCTATTCTTTTAGAAAATGCGGATATGCCAACACATGAATTACAAGAACTAGCTAGAGAGTTAGAGAAAGGAGTATATATTTAATGGGTACTTTTCAAAGTGGAATTAATAATATATTAGGTATAGCTGGAGTAGCGGCTACAACTATGAAATCTAGTATAGATAAAAAGAATGAAGCTATTGCAGCGGAAGAAAAAGAAAAATCGGACGCTGCTAAGGCTGAGGCTGCAAAAGCTGAAAAAGAAGCTTTAAAAAAGCAAAAGGAACAGGAAGCTGAACAAAAGGATATTGAGGCAGCTAAAGAAAAATTATCAGACGCTAGATTAATGGCTGTTGGTTATAGTGCTGATGAAATAGCCAAGAAAAAGGCTTCTGCTGCTTTAGGAATCCAAGACAGTAAATTACCAAATCATATTAAACAAAAAACTTTTGATAGAAGAATGGCAAACGCTAGAGCTATGGAGGAGATACATAATCAATTTGTACAAAAAAGAGAAAATAGAGCTAGAATCGCTAGTATTAAACCAAAGGATATTGCAAAGGCTATTAAGCCAGATATTAATAAATCAATTAAGGCGGCTAAAGGAGGTAATAAATAATGGCTGAGAAAAAGAATAATGCCAAAATAACGCCATTAGAATTATACCAACAAGCTGGTATTGATCCTAAGACAAAACTACCAATTAAAATTGCAGCTGCAACTTCTAATCCATGTAGTAAAAATGATATATTAAAAGCTATTAGAATATTAGACGAGCAAAACGCTGTAAATCGTGGTCGCTGGTATAATTTGCCTAGTGGTATTTCAAGTCAAGAATTAGAAAGATTATTATATTATAGAGGACAATTATGTTTCTTCTATTATAAGAAATTAGATAAATTCTATTTCATGCCCTATGCTTTAGACGGCTCAATAGATTTTTATAAAAGATTTAATACAATCCACCCTATACCTTTTGCTGACGGCGCAGACGACGAAAAAAGTAAGAGGTATAAGGACCAATTAGCTATTCTTTCTAGTTTAAAATTAAATTGCGTTTACGACGTAATTACGGACGAAGACGAAGTAACAGAAGATTTATTATTTAATTCAGCTGTATTAATTCATGATTATACTAAGCAATTATCTGAAACAATTATACCAAGAAAAGATATACAAGAACCAATACTTAAAGTAATGAGTGAGGTTATTCCATTAATGAGAACGTCTTTAATGTCTGGCTCAGGTACTAAAGCATTAAGAGTAAATGACGCTGATCAAGCGGATAGTGTTAAAGAAGCTTCAGAACAATTTAAGACTGCTGCTTTAAATGGAGATCAATATATTCCTGTTGTTGGTACAATAGATTTTCAAGATTTACAAAATTCAGGTTTTACTAAGCCACAAGATTATATGTTAGCTTTACAAAGCTTAGACAATTTCAGATTATCTTTATATGGAATTGAAAATGGAGGCTTATTTGAGAAGAAAGCACACGAGCTTGAAAAAGAAGCTGCAATCAATGGTGGTCCTGTTGGCTTAGTTATGCAAGACTATGTTTCAATAAGACAAAGATTTTGTAATATAGTAAATTCTATTTGGGGTTTAGGTATTTGGTATGAACCAAGTGAGAATATAGCTGAGACTGATATAAACGGCGACGGCGTAATGTATGATAGAGACGAAGATACAGGAGGTACTGAATATGAATCAAATGATACCGAAGTATAGTACTAAAACATTTGTACAGGTATGGGATAATGTAGATTCGTTTGTAGAAGAATATAAGGCTAGTCCTTTCTATAATGCAGTTGGTCAAACTGTACATGATCCATACTTGGCATTAAACTTCTATTTATTGTATAATAGATATGGTAACACTCCTATTGCAAACCAAGACGAAAATCAGTTCAAATTTAAGCTTTTTGGTACAGTTATGCAATATGGTCCTACTTGGGAACATAAATTGAAAATACAAGAAAAAATTAGGGGTTTAGGCATGGAAGACAACTCAGAAATATTTGTAGGAAGTAAAGCAATTTACAATCACGCATTTAATCCAGAGAATCAGCCTAAAACAACTGATTTAGAAGAGATTGAATATATCAATGACCAGAATGTTACCAACTATAAAAAAAGCAAATTAGAGGGCTTAGCGATACTTGCTGAGACACTAAGAGACGACGTGTCAAGCTCTTATATAGATAAGTTTAGAAAACTATTCAAACAATTTTTCTTTCCAATACCTCATGTAATATATGTATCAGAGGACGACGACGAGGAGGAAGTGATTTAGAATGAAAGACGATTTAATCGCAGCTGGAGGAAATGCTATTGCATGGACTTTAACGATTGCTGACTTCAAAGATATAACCGCTACTATTAGCTATATTGCCGCTATAATCACTTCTATTCTTACAGCCCTATACATTGTATATAAATGGTACAAAAGAGCCACTAGCGAGGATTCTAAGGGTGGTAAGAGTATTACATTTGAAGAAATAAAAGACTTAAAGGAGGAGGTAGAAGAACATGTTAAAGATAGGGAACAAGATTTATAGAAATCTGCAAGAACAAGTAGCTAAGAATATGGAAGATATAGAAAAAATTAAAAAAGCTATGCCTATTCCATATAACGAGTACTATAATAAGACTGAGGTAGATTCCAAAATTTTAAAACTTCATAGAATAGTTTTAGATTGGGAAGACGAGGGCGAAGAACCAGATTATAAAACCGTCTATATTGAATATTGGTCAACTAAAAATGATGAATATACATTAGAAGAATTTAAAGCTGAAATAGCAAATAAAGCTTTTAGTTCATATACATCTATTAGATATGAATATGGTAATGATAGGCAGCCTAATAGCGCTATTATAACTGAACGAGTATATATTTCTGTAAGTGCATTAACAGGAGATTTATTCGTATCTGTTGATTATAGAGACGGTGCTGAGAGTTTTGATTATAAAAATGACGCTTCATTTACGCCAACAAGTATAACAGATTACTTAAATTAAGGAGGAGATAAAATGAGTAATAATATCGTATCACATGGTAAAAGAATGGTTCGAGAGGACCTAATTAAGAAGTTATTAAACGGAGATTATTCCGTAAAGTTAAAGGATATTACAAATATCCAAAGTCTTACTGATGAACAAATTAATGAGCTTAAAGCTGGAGATATTGTTTTAAAGAAGACAGGAGAACAAACACATGCTTATATCGTATCATATAAGGAAGAAGGACAGGGAATTTGTCTTACTTATGCTGACGCTACTTATTTAGAAACAATATCATACGATTATGTAGACGGTAATTGGGTATATAATAGTAAGGATAGTACAGTAGTAGCATCAAAAGATTATGTAGATTCATTACTAAGTGGCGCATTAAAACGTGAAATTGTTGAAACATTACCTACTGAAGATATTGATACTAATACTATTTATATGGTTTTAGATAGTGGCTCTTCTCAGCAAGGAAATGTATATAATGAATATTTATATATTAATAATGCTTGGGAGTTAATTGGTACAACTGCTACTGCAAGTGTAGGTTTATACTTACACAATATTAATCTTCAAAGAGATGACTCTAATGGTCATTGGAATTTGAATGTACAAGTATTAACTAGTACAAGTACACCATTTACTTTGGTAACTCTTAATACTTATTTAAAAAATAACGGTTTAACAGGGGGTGAGCCAGTAACTAGTCATAATAAAGTTTATGGTAATGTAACAGGTATGCTTCACGATATTACGTCAACTCCACAACATTATGGTGGTGAATATTTAGGAATTTATGCTAATACATATTATGATTATCCTATGATAGCATATTATGAAACTACAAGTGAGGAATATTTAATCAAGGGGTTAAATGGTTCTACTGTAACTGATACAGTTATTAGTATTTAATTTTATAAAACAGAAAATTATAAATGTGAGATACATAATAAATCGAAGGAGGAGTCAGGTTTGAAGCCCTGACTTTTTCTTTTGTTCTCCCTTTAGGGAGGTGGAGGGTAAAGACCGTAAGGTCAATATAAGGGTGTCTAGTATAATTTGTATAATATATTTTTT
>AUXO010070434.1_pt1 | contig 15776 bp, 12 predicted proteins | sample 768731 | NCBI WGS metagenome assembly AUXO01 (sample SAMN02715735, study PRJNA202380) | gut metagenome | biome: sheep rumen | host: Ovis aries | place: New Zealand: Palmerston North
CGACCTACGCGTTACGAGGGCGTTGCACTACCACTGTGCTAAGTCGGCATATATGAATTATACTATAAAAGTATTATTTTTTCATTATAATAATTAATAATTTATCTTTGAATAATGGTTTATATGGTATAATAAATTTGTTCAATTGTTTTTAAAAGGGAGATTTATTATGTTTAATGAAGATATTGAGATAGCTAAGAAAGCAAGATTAAATGCCCATTCACCATATGGTAAATATTTCGTTGGGGCATGTTTAAGATGCAAAGATGGTAGTGTTTATATGGGATGCAATATTGAAAATCATGGAATTCAATCTATATGTGCGGAAAGAACAGCTTTTGTTAAAGCTATATCAGAAGGTAAGAAAGAGTTTGAATCGATAGCGGTAGTTGGTGCACCTATGGGAGAAGAACCAAGTACAAAATGTCTACCTTGTGGATATTGTAGACAATTTATGAGTGAGTTTATTGATGAGGATTTTAAGTTTATTCTTGAAGATAATGGAGAGATTGTTACTTATTCACTAGATGATTTATTACCTAATAGATTTGATTTTTAGATAATTAATCATTTTTTGTGATACTTTGTTTTAAAAATATTAATATTAAAACTCGAAATGGTATTTCGAGTTTTTTTTCAATTTGGTGGAGTAGAGGAGAGTCGAACTCCTGTCCATAGTATCCTACTATACAAAATCTACAAGTTTAGTTAGATTTATTATTTCATTAAAGCGACGGCTATAACGTACCAACATCTTTAACTAGTCTAAATATTATTCGTTAGTATATCTTAGACTACATACTAGTATAATCTGTAAATATTAACCCTTATTTTATCCTACAGATAAAAATAAATAAGAGTGCTCCGAACCTATTCTATTAGGCAAATGCTAAAGCATTTGGAGCGAAACCATAATTAGTTTCGTCATTTAATTTTAATTTTGAATTTTAGGTATTCCTACCACTTGCATTCATACTTAGGAGTACTATGTCGAAACCATTTACTACCCCAGGTGTAGAGATTATATCATTTAATAGTATTAAAAGTCAATTTTTTGCTTATTACTTGCTAATGGTTGTTTTTGACGATATGATTACAAAGTGTTATAATTTTTCAGGTTTGTGGGTATTACACGTATTTATAATAACTATAAAACACTTAAAGTTGACTTTTTAAAACGTGTGTGTTAGAGTATGCCTCAAATGAGAAAGTTTAGCTGCTAAAGGGGGTATAATATGATGAATGGTGGAAAGAAAAATAGATTAACTTTTTCGGTAGCTGCAATAGCTACTATACTTGCGTTTGGGACTTTATTTGGTCCTAGAGATGTACAAGCTAAAGAGATGAAAGGGACAACTGTGCAAGATGCTCCATCGGGAGATGAAGAAACTGATACATTTGTTGAAGAATATTACAAAAAGATTCAGGAAGATTTGTCAGAATCCTTGGAGGATAGAGTACCTGTTCAGCATACTGAAGAAGTAACTGAAGAGAGTGAATCTACTGAAGAAGTAAATGATGAGAGTAAAAGTACTGAAGAGGATAATGCAGTTGAAGAAACTGATTCAAAAGAAACTACTGATGTAGAAGAAACGGTTCCTGCTACAAAAGAAACTATTGCTGCAGAGGAAACTGCTGCCGCAAGAGACATCGCTGCTACAAAAGAAGATTCTAATTCGGAAGGTAAAAAGTATTATAAATATTACTTCGTTGATGGCTTAGAATTCTTTGAAGTTACTGATAAAAAGGATTATAGCATACCAGAAGGAAAAGTAACTATTTGGAAATATGAGAATGGACAATGTATTTCTGAAGAAGTAGATTTTTCTACGGCTGAAAATGTACATATTGAATATTTGTTATATTTAGAAGACGTAGATGCTAGTATTGTAGATGAAAACTATACTGGAATTGCTCCTTTAGACTATTATGGACCTGGACGAGAAGTTAAGAATTACGGAGATGCTTCTAATGACGATGAAGTAAGAGAAAGAGCTACAATGGTTTGGAATGCTTTTCATAAAGCAAATGAAGAAGTTGGCGGCTTAATGATGTTTGATGTAGATACAGGAAAAGAATATACTGTTGAAAAAATAATGGATATCATTAAATATATGAATGGTGCTTATGTAGCTAAAGATGGCGCAGAGGCAAAAAAGATTAACGATGACTGGATTAATTTTATGGTAATGTTCTTAAATGATGGTAATTTAATAGAACATGTTACCTATCATTCTTATAGCGATGTTGTAACTGAAGATGATGTTAAAAAACATACTAATACTTTAGAAATGATTGATTTAGGGCATCTATTAATGGGAGATAGCGGTAATGGACCTTTCATAGAGTGGCTAGGTGATCAAATTAAAGCAATGTATACAACTACCGATAGAGATGAAGCTGTTAAAATATACAATGAAGTTTCTCTAGCAGTAACTGCTGTTGTTGAAGGCAATGGATATGTTATTAATGGTGTTAATTATACTATTGAAGATTTTAGCGATGTTAATGATTTAGTATTTATTACGGAGGTTGAAATTGGTCAAGTTTTAAGAAATAATATGATGTTAGATGGATATGTTTTAAATAAAGATAACGTTGGAATTGACATTATATTCTTTACTAATATATTAAATCAATTTAATCCTATGTGTTCAGATGATCTGGCGGAGGAATTAATAAAAAACGGTGTAGAGGAATATGAGGGTGTTGTAGTTGATAGTAGTGGTGAATACCTAGATATTAGGAACTATGCATCAGTTATGCAAATGAAAGCGTTTAATATGGCTTTATCAAATGGTGAATATGGTATTAAATATTATCAAGATAATTATTTAGATTATTATGATGCCTATATTAAAGCATTAAATGGTGGTACTTATGAGGACGTATTAGAGTCTGAATATGTATATAAAAAGAAGAATTAGGAGGTTTTGGAAATGTACGATGAAAATGGAACTTACAGAATAGGTATTAACTGGAAGGATATAATTGTAAAGATTATATTAGTTATCTTATTTATTGTATTGCTTTTATGGTTATTTCCTAGAAATGATTTAGGCGTATTCTATGATAGTGTTTATACAAATAATATAAATACTATGAGAGATGCTGCTGAGAGATATTATACAGGAAATAGATTGCCAGCTACTGTTGGTGAATCTAAAGTTATGACTTTAAAAGAAATGATCGATAATAAGATGATCATTAGATTCACAGATAAAGATAAAAATTACTGTGATGAGAATGCTAGTAGTATTCAAGTAACAAAAAATGCTACAGACGATTATGTATTAAAAGTGCATTTGGTTTGTGGTAAAGATGATGATTACATACTTGAAACTTTATCAGGTAATGGATCAAATAATGGTTCTAATAATGGATCTGAATCATCTAATGTAAAAGAAAGTGCAGATAAAACAGAAAATTCAAGTAGTCAAGATGATAAAGAATCTGGTACATCTACTGGAAGTGTTGCTGCTAATAGTAGTGATGATGTAGAAGTTGATTATAGTGGATGTACAAATGTAAAAGATGCTGATACTGGAAATTGTGCGATATATAAAACAGCTGTTACAATGTATCAACATAGAAAAGCTGTTTATTATACAAAAACAGTTTATAGTTGCCCTGCTGGATATATTCAAAATGGTACTAAATGTATAAAAGTAATAAAAGGTGCAACTATAGATGCAACACCAACTTATTCAAGTGGTGAAACTATAACTACCGATGCTTTAATAAATGGTGGTGGTCAAGTTACAGAATATGCTGATCCTATTAAAGTAGCAATTGGAACAGATTATGTTTGTGACGAAGGTTATACTAAGAATGGTACATTCTGTATTAAGTATACAGATGCTAATGAAAAACCTGGTAAAAGTTCATATAAATGTGACGAAGGTTATAACTTAGAGGAAGATGGAGTTACTTGTAAAAAGACTTATACTGCTACTTATGATGAAGGTGCAAGTAAATATACTTGTCCAAATGATGGAGACTTAAGTGGAACAAATTGTGTTGTAACAAAAAATGCAACAGCTACTCCTTCTTATACATGTCCAAGTGGATATACACAAAATGGTTCAAGTTGTTATAAAGTTTATAGTGCTACAGCAAAAACAACTTATACTTGTCCTAAAGGCGGAACTTTAAATGGAACAAAATGTGTGGTTGGTGGTTCTGATACTATAGACGCAACAGCAAAAACAACATATAGTTGTTCAAGTGGATCATTAAGTGGTAAGAATTGTACTACAAATAGTACAATAAATGCAACAGCTTCTACAAAAAAGGCTTGCTCAAGTGGATCTTTGGTAGGAAATGATTGTGTTTCAACAACTACAATAAATGCAACATCTGGAATAAAATATAGCTGTTCAAGTGGAACATTAAGCGGTAAGAGTTGTATTAATACAACTACAATAAATGCGACAAGTAGTCAAAAATATGCATGTTCAAGTGGAACATTAAGTGGCAGAAATTGTATTACAAGTAGTACAATAAATGCAACAGCAAAAACAACATATAGTTGTTCAAGTGGAACGTTGAGTGGAACTAGTTGTATAAAATATTCAACTACAGGAGCTTCTTCTCATACAGAATATTCTTCTTGGCATCATAGTGGAACTTATTACTACACATCAGCTTCTAAAGCTTATACTGGAGATACATCAAAATTAGTATATAGTGGAGCTGTATCAGGAGCTTCTTGTGGATCTCCTTGTGGAAATTCAGGAATATGGTATAAATATTCATATTATACAAGAAGTAAGAGTACTGAAAAAACTTGTCCAAGTGGATATTCAAGAGATGGTTCAACTTGTACAAAGAAAACAACAACATCTGCTACTAAAAAGACAACATATAGTTGTCCAAGTGGATATAAACAAAATGGAACAAAATGTACAAAACAAAACACAACTGCAGCAACTTTAAAAACAGTTTATAGTTGTCCAAGTGGATATTCATTAAATGGAACAAAATGTTCTAAAAAGACTACAACTGCAGCAACAGGTAAAACTGTTTATAGTTGTCCAAGTGGATATACATTAAATGGAACAAAATGTTCTAAATCAACTAAAACAACACCAACATCAAAGACAGCTTATACATGTCCAAGTGGATATAAACAAAACGGAACAAAATGTACAAAATCAGGATCAACTCCTGCAACAGCAAAAACAACTTATACATGTCCAAGTGGATATACATTAAATGGAACAAAATGTACAAAAGGTACAACTACATCATATGATGCAACTGCAAAAGTAGAATATAGTTGTTCAGAGGGAGTTCTTGAAGGAAAAGAATGTAAAGTAACTACTAAAGCTACAGAAAAAACATCATATAGTTGTCCTGCAGGATACTCACAAAATGGAACAAAATGTACATGGACTTATGTGGCTACAAAAGAAGAAGGTCAAGGTGCTTATACATGTCCAAATGGTGGAGTTTTATCTGATAAAACTTGTATAATTACTAAGCCAGCTGAAGAAGTAACTGGTGAGAAAACTTATGAATGCCCAGAAGGATCATCATTAGAAGATGGTAAATGTGTATACAAGGTTCAAGCTACTGCTAAAGTGGCATATGGTTATACTTGTCCAGATGGATATACTAAGAGTGGTGAAGGTGAATCAACGGTATGTTCTAAACTTGTTAATAAAGAAGGAATATACTATTGTGAAGATTCTTCAGCAATCTTAAGTGGAGATAAATGTTTAAAAAATGTTGATGGTCAAATTACTGGTTATACTTGTCCAGATGGATATGATTTAAATGGAAAACTTTGTACAAAAGATACTACAGAAGTAATTGATGCAATTGCTTCAACTAAAACAACAACTTCTTACAAATATATGTGGAGTGAAAAATCTTATGTAGAATGTTGGGAGTTTACTGGTAGAACTAAGACTATAACAAAGAATTATACTGCTGGTCAAAGATAGTAAAAAAGGATTAAATAAAATAATCCTTTTTTTTGCATTATTATATAGATTATATGTGTTTTAAAATATTAAGTTAATTACTATAATATATTAATGATTTTGGTATTATATTATTAATGAAATTTATTGTTAAGTGGGTGTAATAATGAATAATATAAAAGTTCTTAGGGAAAAAAGAAATATTACGCAAATAAGATTAAGTACTGGTATAGATGTTTCTCAAGAAACAATTAGTGCTTATGAATCAGGAAGAGCAAATCCTAGCGCAGATACTCTAATAAGAATAGCTGATTTTCTTAATACTTCTACAGATTATTTGCTTGGAAGAATAGAAAATGATATGTCTATAAAGCAAATAATCAATGAAAAAGTTGATGAGGATATAGATAGGTTATTGGGTAATTATTCTTTACTAAGTAATAGCCAGAAAAAGGATTTATTATGGTATAGTGAAGTTTTAAAGGATAAAGACATATAAAAAAGTAGGTTATAAAAACCTACTTTAAAATTGCCTTAATTTAGTTTATTTCCGCATTGTTGGCAAAAGTTTCCACCATTTGTTGGAGTGCCACAATTAGGGCAGAATTTTGCTCCCGCAACAGCTCCAGCAGCCATTCCGTTTTGTGCTTGAGCTTGAGCATTTTGATTGGCAGCATTCATAGCAGCTCCTCCGGCTCCTTGAGCCATGTTTAATCCAGCAAATCCCATCATAGCGCCATTTTCATTTCCAGCAGCTGTTTTCATAGCATCAGCAGTAGCAGAAGCTAATAAGCCAGATTGTAAGTTGGCATTAGCGAATATGTTAGCATCATCAATTTTGCTAATTCTTTCCATAGATTTTTCTGTAACGTTAATATCTCCCATAGAAACATCTGTTACAATTAAACCATATTTTTCTTTCCAACTTTTAGAAAGGACTTCGTTCATTTGATCTGATAGATCTGAACCATAAAGACCTATATCTCCGAAAGATACTTTTTTAATACGCATTACTTCAGTAATAGCTTTTGTTAGTTGTTCTGAAAATTCTGCTTTAAATTGATCCCCAACAACTTCGTCAAAGGTTACTTCGTCTTTTGGATTTGCTCCAATAACTGTATTTACTAATATAATAGGATCATCTACTTTATATGCAAAGTTTCCAAAGAAAGTAACTTCTAGAATTCCATATTTTTCATCAGTAATTTTTTTAGGTTGTGGAGAACCGAATTTGTTGCCAGTTACATTTAGTAAATTTACATAATACACTCTTTGGTCTCTTGCTGTTTGGCCGCCAAATGTAAAACGACTTCCGATAGTTTTAAATGTGTCGATTATTCCTTTTCCAAGACCGCCTGTAAAAATACTAGGTTCTGAACTTGTATCATAAATGTATTCACCAGGTTCGGCTGAGAATTCTGCAACTTTACCATTGTCAACAAGCATCATTGCCCATCCTTGAGGTATTGCTATTTTTGAACCATTAGATATAACCCCTGGACTTGGTTTAGAATTACCTTCTCCATGACTAACTACTCCTCTAGCAATTAGTACGTTTTTATCATCTGCTTGTGGGCATGTGACGAACTCTTTAAATTGATCGCCAAGAGCCGTAGTTGCTGATGATGTTAATGCTTTAATTAATCCCATAATTTCCCTCCAATATCATAATATAGCATTATATATTTGTTGCTTAATATAATTATATAATTTTAAAAAATCATTTTCAAGGAAAGGTTTATATAACTTGATAATATGTTTATAATTTGTTATCATTATTTATAATAAAGGGTGATAATTATGGAGAGGAAGTTACTTTGGGTATTGTGTGCTTTATCTATTTTTACTTTTACTACCTCTTTATTTTCCTCTTTGTTGATTTTTTTTAATGATAATAATCATACTAAGGTTAATGCTAATTCGGTTGTTAATAAAAAAACAAGATATAAAAGAAGTATGATTGTTTTTGAAAATGGAAATAGGGTTGATTTAAGGAATATTGGTAGTGGCTTTGAAAAAAACTATCAATTTAGTGTTACAAATGATAATTCGGATATAATTGATTATAGGATTCAATGGTCTGGAACATATACTGATTGGAATTACTCTTTGGTCTCTTGCTGTTTGGCCGCCAAATGTAAAACGACTTCCGATAGTTTTAAATGTGTCGATTATTCCTTTTCCAAGACCGCCTGTAAAAATACTAGGTTCTGAACTTGTATCATAAATGTATTCACCAGGTTCGGCTGAGAATTCTGCAACTTTACCATTGTCAACAAGCATCATTGCCCATCCTTGAGGTATTGCTATTTTTGAACCATTAGATATAACCCCTGGACTTGGTTTAGAATTACCTTCTCCATGACTAACTACTCCTCTAGCAATTAGTACGTTTTTATCATCTGCTTGTGGGCATGTGACGAACTCTTTAAATTGATCGCCAAGAGCCGTAGTTGCTGATGATGTTAATGCTTTAATTAATCCCATAATTTCCCTCCAATATCATAATATAGCATTATATATTTGTTGCTTAATATAATTATATAATTTTAAAAAATCATTTTCAAGGAAAGGTTTATATAACTTGATAATATGTTTATAATTTGTTATCATTATTTATAATAAAGGGTGATAATTATGGAGAGGAAGTTACTTTGGGTATTGTGTGCTTTATCTATTTTTACTTTTACTACCTCTTTATTTTCCTCTTTGTTGATTTTTTTTAATGATAATAATCATACTAAGGTTAATGCTAATTCGGTTGTTAATAAAAAAACAAGATATAAAAGAAGTATGATTGTTTTTGAAAATGGAAATAGGGTTGATTTAAGGAATATTGGTAGTGGCTTTGAAAAAAACTATCAATTTAGTGTTACAAATGATAATTCGGATATAATTGATTATAGGATTCAATGGTCTGGAACATATACTGATTGGAATACTAGTGATTATCAATTTCTTTTATATGCTTTAAGTTGTGATAATGGGGTTTTTTTAGATAATCAAAATATGCCTTTTACTAATGAAAAAAAAGATATTATTTCTTCATTAAAAGTTAATTCTAATAAAACGGTAGTTTGTGATATAAAAATAAAATATAAAGCTAGCTATATAGAACAAACAAATAATATGTTTATATCTGATATAGATGTGTTTATTAATGGTTAGGACGTGTTGTTATGGATAAACAAAATGGACTTTCTAAGCAGAATAGTATTTTTTTGAATTTTTATAAAAATGAAAAAAAGATGAAGATGTTTCTTTTGTTAATAATAATAATTGTTATTTTATCTTCTTCTTTATTGTCTTTGGCTTTTTCTTATAAATCATATAACAAAATAAAAAAGTATATGAACGAATATAATAATAAAGAGTATGAAAGTTTATCTTATGAAACTTTAGTTGTTTCTTATTCTAATGGTAGTTTGCTAAATTGTAATGAAAATGGATGCGGTAGTACTACTATTCATTTAGAAAATATAGGTCCCGATAATATTTTATGTAATATTGCTTTTGTAGATGTTGATGGGGATAATGATAATTATAATTATTTTGTAAATTTTGATAATAAAGTTATTAGTAATAAAGCCCCCAATAATAATATTGTAGTTTTTGATAATATAGAGATTAAACCTGGTGAAATGAAGGAATATGAGTTATCTTTAAATAGCATTGATGGAGCTATACATGGTAATTATCAAATGAAGCTTCAAATAAACATGGATGATGATAAAAGTATTTTTTTAGAATAGTTGTATTTTTTATTTGGTTAAATTATAATAAAAAAGAATAGAAGGGTATTGTTAATGGCCGAAAAAGTTAGGAATAAAAGTACTTTGTTAGGGAAATTATTAAAAATACTATTTAATATAGTAATTTTTTTGGTGTGTGTAATTGCCTTTGCTTTAATAGCGTATGTATTTTTAGCTCAAATTCATAAAGATGATAATAACTATAAGCCTTCTATATCTTTTTATACAATAGTTAGTCCTAGTATGAATCCAGTTATAAAAGTTTATGATGTTGTTGTTAATATTAAACCAAGTGGACCTGAAGATATTGAAATAGGGGATATAATTACTTATGTTTCAACAAATTCAACTTCAGAAGGTATGACTATTACTCATAGAGTTGTTGCTATTACTAAGGCTGAAAATGGTAATTATGAATATCAAACACAAGGAGATAACAATAGTGAACCTGATGGTGTTTTGGTAACGTATGATAATGTAATAGGAAAAGAAATAATGATTATTCCTAAACTAGGAAAAATCCAATTTCTATTAGCTAATAAAAAAAGTTGGCTTTTGTTATTATTAATACCTGTTATGATTTTTGTTTTTAAGGATATTTATGATTTGATTGAATTGTTTGGTTTAAGAAGAAAAGTTGATGATGTCACAGGATATATAGAGGAACCAGCACGTGTAAGAAAAAATGAGTTAGAAATTAAACAAAAGGAAATATTAAAAAGAGAATTATCTATTCATGCAGTTCGTGAAGATGCTTTAGTTCGTAAACCGACAGAAAGTGAAGGATTTTTAGAGCCTTATTCTGAAAGTGTTATTGAAGTAGGGAAGAGTATTGATTCTGATAAAAAAGAAGAAAGACCTGCAACAATGAAAATTGTAAAACCGGTTAAAATAGAGGGAGAAGAGATTAGACCTAATACTGATGATGAAGAATTCAATAAGAAAGTTCAGGAATTGAAACCGGTTGTATCTTCTATAGAAGTTTTAGATACAGACGAGTTGACCACTAAAATTAAAGATTATGATGATAAAGTTTCTAAATTAAACGAAATGTTGAATGATTTAGAAAAAATGAAGATTAATAAAGAAAAAGAAATTAGTGTAGAGAAAGAAAGAGTAAATCGTGAAATAATTATTGAAAAGGAAAAAGCCAAGAAAGAAATAGAGGCTGAAAGAGCTAAAGCAAAAGAAGAATTGCAAACAGCTAAAGAACAAGCTAGTAATAAAGATATTAAAAGTAATACAAAGAAAATTGTTGATAGTTATTTGATTGGAAGAAAAATAAAGGTTGTTGGATCGGAAGAAACAAAGAATAGAAGGAAGAAAAGAGTTTCTAATGATAAAAAGATTTTATTAGGAAAAAAGAAAACTAATATTAATTCTAGGTTAGTAATAGAAAAACCAAAAGTTGAAGACTTGCCTAAAATTAAAGATGATGTTGTACAAAAAAAGGTTGTAGAAGAAAAAGTTAAAAGTACTCCTATTATCAATAATAGGGAGTTAAATCTCAAAAACAATCAAACAAGTAAAAAGAAAAAATCTTTATCTACTGAAGATGTAATATTAAGAGAATTAAATACGATTAATAAAAAAGATGATAAAGATTTGATATTTAATCCTAAAATGGTTAAAAAAGTTGATGTAAATAAGAAAAAACAGGAGGAAAAAAAGCCTGAAAAAAAGAGGGGGTTAATTTACATAGCTAAAAGGGAAAAAGTAAAAAAATAAGGGAAATTAATGATTTACATTAATTTCTCTTTTTGCTATAATTTATATATAGTAGGCTTAGGCGAGGTGTTTTTAATATGGCAGAAAGAATTATTGATGGAACTGAGAATAATATATTTAATCTATTATGTAATTTGGCTGATTCGGAGAATAGCATTGCTTTAGATGCTGCAAATAAAGAAATTGAAGATTTGAATTCTCAAATTGAAGAGATAAGTGAGAGAATTAGTTCTGTTACGTCTGAATTAGAAGAAACAAAAGAACAAGAAGGAATTATGGAAAAAGGACCTGCAGCTTTTTCTAGTTTTGTTGACGAATTTAATAAAAATACTTTGCTAGTTAGCTATTTTCACATATTAGGTTATGATAACTATTTAAGTAATCCTGTTGCTTCTCACGAGGAAGAACAAAGAACTAGCGCTAAATATGATGAGATTGTAAATAAAATTGATTCTTTATCAAAAGAACTAGAGGAGTTAGAAAACGAAAGTTTAATGTTAAATAATAAATTGGAAAATGATAATAAAATATTGGGGAATATTAAATTTTTTACAGAGAGAATTAAACTTTTAATTGATGCTTCTATAAGCGGTAATGGTTCATATACTAAAGATTATGTAATTGAGACGTTATCCTATTTCCAAGATGTGTGTAAGGAATTTGGTATTATTTTTCCTAGTAATTATATTGATTCTGGTTCAATGGCCATATTTTTCCCAAACTTCCCAGGAAAAGAGTTTGCTCAGGTTGTTAACCAATATAGAGAAGGTAATATAGGTAAATTAATGTATACTGGTGAAGGAGATACGCCACTTATAGATAGTACTTCAGAAGATATAAAGGATGATTTGTTTAATATTTCTGTTGATTCTTTGGCTTCTACTGAGGAGGAAGTTGGCTCTCAAGAAAATATTCATGGGGAAGCAGATTCTTCAGATGAAGAAATAGTGTTTAGTGTTCCTATAGATGATGAGGAGGATGTTTCAACTGTTGATCAAGCTGAAAAAAATCAAGACGAAAAAATAATTGACTTTTCTACTGGCGAGGAAAAAACATCTGAAGAAACACAGTTAGAAGATATTGCTGGTTCTTCGTTAGAAGAAACTTCTTCAGAAGCTAAAGAACCTGTAAGTATTTTTGATGAAATTGAACCAACAGTAAGCAAGCCTGAATTAGTAGAGGAAGATGATTCGTCGTTTGCGTATTCGCCTGATGTTGATAAAGTAATTGATTTGCAAGATATATTTGCTAGAATGCAAGCTTCAATAGAGCATGGGTATGCATCTGTTAAAATGATGGAGGAAACTGAAAAGTCGAATAAGTTTGGTTTAGAGGATTCTTTAATAAGTGAAGAATTAAATAGTTTGTTAAAGAGTGCGGATGCCAATGTGGTAAAAAATAATATTGATAATTTAGAAGCTTTAAATATAGATAAAAACTATTTTTATGTAGTAGATGATGGATATTCTATTTTGGTGGATGGAGATTTAGTTAATAAGATTAATTATTTAAGAGGTAAAAAGATACCTGAGAAGTCAGTTAAGAATGCTGTGATATCTGGCTATTTAAGAGGTAGTCTTGAAAGTATTAAAGCTGGTATAATTGACTTAGAAAATAGCGAATATGGATTTGATAAAAAGTATTTGCCACTACTTAAATATGGTGTACAACCATTCTTTGATTCTATTGATTATTTGAAGAAGAGTGGTATTGAACCAGATGAATCTGAGATGCTAACTTTCTTAGTTATTCTATCTAAGTTTTATAAAAATATAGAAGTAGATACTGAAGTTTTAAAAGATTATAGTGTTGGAGTTCTTAGATCTAATGGTAAATTTGAATTGGGTTATGGCAAGAAAACTCCAAAGCAATTGGTTGAATTCTTAGATGCGGTTATTGAACTTGGTGAAGAAGATTTGATTAATAATGTTCCTGAGGTGCTTTCTATGAACTTAGATACAGTACTTAAGAGATTGTGGTATGTTAAATCTAATGGAATTGATTATAAGGAAGGAACAGTATATGCTGATTATATTATTAAACCAGGTTTATTTAATAGAGAGTTTAATAATCCTGAATTGGGTGAAATAAAATCTTGTGAAGAATGTAATAAGCTTTTAGACGCTTCATTAAATAATGATTTATGTTCAATATTTATGGAAGTACTTGATAAATTTTATGCTGATAGTAGAAGCTATAAATCTGTTGAGTTAAATGAAGAACAACAAGGAATATATGAAAAGCTTAAAGATATGCTTGAGAGTTTGTTTAGCGCTAGTTTAGTAAGTAAAAATGCTTATGATATTCAAGGTACTATAATATCAAGAAATAAGTTTGAAAGAAATCTAAGTTGTTTGGTTTGTACTTTGAATGATAATGGTGAAGATTTGCTTTCTGAAGCAAAAGAAATTCTATTAGTATCAGCGTTATATAATTCAAGAAGACCTGAGGAAATGATGCTAAAAATACCTCAAGAAATACAAGAGGAATCAGTTAGTATGGGAGGTATGGCTGCGTAATGATGAACGAGAATAAAAAGGAAGTTTTATTCATTAAAGATCTTGGTTTAGATGATGAACATATAAAAGAAGTAAAAGCTATTTTTGATAGTGAGGCTTTAAATATTATTAATGAAAATATTGAAACGGTATATACTAATATTAGCTTTTTAAAAAATTTGGGAGTATCAAATTATCAAGATGCTTTTCTTAGGTTTTATAATATGTTTTTGATAGAACCATCTTCTTTTGAAGAAATATTTCAAAAATATGATAAAGAAGATTTAATAGCTAAGTTAGAAAAAAATGTGGCTATAATGGAACATTTATAAGAAGTACATTTGTACTTCTTTTATTTTTTATATAATGTTATAATACGAAAGAGGTGCAGCGATGAATTATTTAGAAGAATTAAATGATAAACAAATAGAAGCAGTTATTCATGTTGATGGCCCTTGTTTGGTGTTAGCCGGAGCTGGGTCTGGTAAGACTAAAGTTCTTACTACAAGGATTGCTAGATTGATAGATTGTGGAATTCCATCATATAATATATTAGCAATAACTTTTACTAATAAAGCAGCTAAGGAAATGAAGGATAGATTAGAAAGAATTGTCCCTGGCAATTATGCTTTTGTTGGTACGTTTCACTCACTTGGTGTTAGAATTTTAAGAGAAAATGCAAGTGTGTTAGGTTATGATAAGAATTATTCGATAATTGATAGTGATGATGCTTTATCTATTATTAAAAAAATAATGAAAGAAAAGACATATATATCTAAAGATATTACACCATCATATGTTAGAAATAAAATTAGTAGTATAAAAAACGATATGTTATCAGATAATGAAATAGATAATTATTTTTCGTCTGGAAATGATTCAATAGTAAAGGATATTTATTATGAATATCAAGCTATATTAAGGAAAAATAATTCTGTAGATTTTGATGATTTATTATTATTACCTGTAAAGCTTTTTATGGAACATAAGGATGTATTAGAAAGCTATCAAGATAAATATAAATATATATTAGTAGATGAGTATCAGGATACTAATGAAGTACAATATAAATTGTCTAAATTATTAGCTAGTAAATATAAAAATATATTTGTTGTAGGTGATCCTGATCAATCTATTTATATGTTTAGAGGGGCTAATTTTAGAAACATATTGAATTTTGAAAGAGATTATAAAAATGCAAAGGTTATTTCATTGGAGGAAAACTATAGGTCTACTAATAATATATTAGAAGCAGCTAATTCTGTTATAAAAAATAATAAAGAACGAAAAGAAAAGAATTTATGGAGTAATAAAGGCGAAGGTAAAAAAATCAAATATTTAAGAGCTTATGATGGGAAACATGAAATACAGCTAGTATTAGATGAAATAAAAAGAATAAAAGATGAATATGATTATAATGATATAAGTGTTTTATATAGAACTAATGCTCAAGCAAGGCTTGTTGAAGAAATGTTTTTGAAAGCTAATATTCCATATAAAGTAGTAGGAAGTTATTATTTCTATAATAGAAAGGAAATTAAAGATTTAATATGTTATTTAAGATTAATACTAAATAAAGATGATGAAATAAGTTTACTTCGAGTAATTAATGTACCTAAACGTGGTATAGGAGAAGCTACTATTAAGAAAATAGAAGAAACAGCTAGGGATAATAATATATCTATGTTTGAAGCTATATCAAAGGGTAAAGAATTAGGATTTAAAAACTTGATATTTGAACTTATAAAAGATTCTGAAGAATTATCTTTAACTGATTTGGTTGAAGATATTTTAAGTAAAACTGGTATAAGAGCAGAATATGAAGGTAATAAAAATCTAGAAAATGAGTTAAGGTTAGATAACTTAGA
>AUXO018147454.1_pt1 | contig 15775 bp, 14 predicted proteins | sample 768731 | NCBI WGS metagenome assembly AUXO01 (sample SAMN02715735, study PRJNA202380) | gut metagenome | biome: sheep rumen | host: Ovis aries | place: New Zealand: Palmerston North
AATGAAGATGTGCGGAAACGTTGAAGTTCCGCAATCTGCATTTTTAGCTGTTTTGAAGATGGATGATTGATTTACGAGTTTTCTTTTTTTGTTTGCTCGTTTTTTTTGTTTCTTGTCTCTTGCTTTTGGTTTTTTTGCTTTGTATTTTCTCAATTTTGATGTTTCGTCCTTTTATCTTCGTGTTATGTTGTTTAGTTTTAATCTTATAAAGTTCTAAAAGTTTAAAGGTTTTAGAATTCATTGCTTTAGACAAAAAGTCTATGTTAAAAATCAATCATTTTTCTCTTGCAATTTATTTTTATAATTCAAGAAAATTCGACGGGCTTTCTCCTATGAGGAAAATTTTTCTTCTATTGTTTTGCCTTTTATTGCTGGTTTTGGTAATATATGGCGTCAGGTTTTTTAAAAAGTGTAGTATGAGTTCGGAAAAGAAGTTGTTTAATATAGTGCTTGTTGGAGCTGCTGGCAGTGGAAAAGGAACGCAAGCAGACATTATTAAAAACGAGTTGAATTTACTTCCAATCTCTGCTGGCGAAGCTTTAAGGCAATATCGTCAAGACCCTAATGCGAAATACACGAAAACAATTAATGAATATATTGATAAAGGTATGCTTGTGCCTGTTGAGATAACTAACGAGATTATTGGAAATTATGTTGATAAACATGTTTTCTGTAAGGATTGTAAATATAGCGGTGTAATCTTTGATGGTTATCCAAGACAAATTGATCAGTTGACTTTCTTAGATGAATATTTGAGCAAGAAAGGCAATAAAATTGATGCCGTTGTTTACATTGACGTTCCAATGGAAGAGCTTGTTGAGCGTTTGAGCGGTCGCTTTGCTTGCAGTCAGTGCGGTGAACTTTATCACAAAAAGAACAAGCCAACAAAGGTTGCGGGAGTTTGCGATAAGTGCGGGGGCACACATTTCACGGTGAGAGATGACGATAAAGATGAGGATGCAATAAGAACGAGGTTTAAGATATTTGAAGAGAGCACAAAGAATGTATTGGAAACATATCAAAAAAGGGGGATTGTCTTAAAGGTCAATGGTAGCAAGTTGCCTCGTGAAATAGCTGACGAGATAATAACCAAACTAAAGGCAGTCAAAGGAGAGTAGTTCTCTGCTGTTTTTTATTTTTGTCTTTTCTTTGTTTGTACTCACTTCGCAGGTATGCGGGTTTGTTTTTTATTTTTGAATTTTCTTTGTTGTTTTGCTTTTTTTTTTAAAGTTGGTTTTTGTGAAAGTGTAAATCGCTCGTTGCCATCTTTTGAAGAGAGTTTTGGCAGGTGGAATGTTTTTACAATTTATAAAGATAATAGAAAGGTTTGCTACTTAGTTAGTTCGCCAGTTGATTTAAGTGGAAACCATAAGGATAATAGGAGCCCTTACATTATGGTTTCGCTGTTTAATAAGACACTGAAGCAGGAAATAAGTATTGCTTCTGGCTATATTTATCGTGCAAATTCTGTGGTTTCTTTTAGTATCGATGGGAAGCAAGAACGTTTTATCGCCGAAAGTGAAACGCTTGCTTGGACTGAAAAAACCGGAAGCGACAAAAGAATTATAAACGAAATGTTGAACGGATTTAAAATTTTTGTTTTTGCCGAAAGTTATGCCAATACTTACTCCGTTGATACTTACTCGCTAAGTGGTTTTAAACAAGCATATCAAAAGGCTTTGAAACTATGCGAAAAAGATTAAATTTTTTTGAGATCTTTTTTAAATATTCTTGCTATTTATATTGTGGTTTTTTTTAAAAACTCGTTTTCAAGTGGGGAGATTGTTTGGGGTTTTTTCTAGCTTTCTTGGCGATTTGCTTGTAAGGTTTTATATTGAAATTATTGCTGGTGTCTGGGCTGTCGTGATAATGATGCCATTGGATAACTATCTTTATACCAAATATACAGGGCAGGGCACATATGTTATTAATGGCAATTTTTGGATATTTTTCGTAATCTTTACAGTCGCTTTTGTTTTGCTAGGTGTCCTTGTTCCGAAGGTTAGAAAAAGAAAGTTTTTAAATATGTTAAATGTCTTGGTGCAGACAAATCAGATTACTATTTCACAGAAAAAAAAGATGTATGAAATTGCTTGCCGTTCGCAGAATTTTTTGGATTTATTCACCAAAAATGGAATGTTGCAGTTTTTAATGAAAAATATTTTTTCCGTTGGTATAGTTTTTGCTTATTTTGCCTTTGAAGGTTTGATTGTTAAAACAATGTTTGGCGAAACAAGAATTGTCGCTTGGATTTTTTTCTGGCTGTTTATTGCTTTGTTGATTTTGGAAGGCCTACTTGATGGTTTGATTGCCAAGAATATGGTTAATCAAAAGAAAAAACAAGAGATGGATATTGGTAAAATTTACGGCTCAAACAAAAAGCTCATCACTTATCTTCTTGATGGGGTTAGTAGGGGAAACAATTTGAGCGAGAAAGTCAGTCAGGTCGTTTATGAAGATACGGTTGAGGATATTTCTAAAATTATGCTTTCTTCCAATGATAACGAGGGCACGAAAATGAAGAGGGAAGCTCATCCAAAAAAGCAAATACCAAAGGGCAAAAATGAAAAAATTAAACGAGGTATTGTTGTTAGCAAAGTAAAGAAGAGGAAAAATGAGAATTTAACGAAACAAAGAAACGGCAAGAGAAAAGGTAAGAGAAAATAATCTTGGTTTTTTTTTAAAAAAATCCTTCAAAAGTTGTGTTGAGCCATTATTGGTTGCGACGGCTGTATTCACCTGCTCGTATCGAAGCGTGTCTTAAATCGACATAGTTTTTAAAGAACTCGTTTTGATATTTTATTTTTTCTTTTGTCATTGCGGAATATCTTTCATTCAAGGTTTTTTGTTCTGCACCTTGACTTTGAAAAGTTTGTTTAGTTTCTGACGAAACATTATTAAGATAGGTTATAATTTTGTTTATAGACGAGCATATTGTTTCATATCCAGTAAATTTTAATTCCGCAGAGTTTTTCAATTCAGACTTTAAAAGTCGAATTCTGGATAGCTCTTCAGCTTTATCGCTTTTGTCAACCATTGTTGTTGTTTCGTCTCCTTTATCATCTTTTTTTTTTATTTCATCTTGGTTTTCTCGCTCCCATTTTTCTATTTTTTTTTTTAAATCTGTTATCTTCTTGTTATCTGCTTCTATTTGTTCTTCTCTCTTTGCTTCGTTGTCGTCATATTTGAGATCTGCTTTAATTTTATTGTCTATATTTTCCAATAAAGATATTTTTTCTTTAATGTCGCGTATAACATTTTCGTAAGCATTTGCATTATATTTTATATTGAAGTCTTCATAAATTGTTTTTTGTTCCATTATTTTCTGCAAGCAAGCTTCTATTTGATCTTTGTATTTTTTCGAAAAATCTTCAATGATACTTTGATATGTTTCAACTTTTTTCTTAGCCATTTTTGCTTCGTTGATAATGTATTGCGTGGCATCGTATTCTGCTTTCGAATTTGATGTTTCTGATTTCTTCTTTTTATTTATTAAAGATATTTCGTTGTAGCAAGCTCCATTCATAATTTCTTTTATTTTATCTTCCTCAATTCCTGTTTTATTATGTATGTCTTCTGTATCAATTGTGCTATCTTTGCCATCACCTACGTATTTTGTTGCAATAATTGAAGCTTTATTTGTATTTTTAATCTTATCTTTTATGTCTTCCAATATTTTTCCAGTAAAAAATGCTCTTTTTTCAGCTATATCGCTTTTGTCTTTAAGATCTCCGGAAAGATCGAAAGCTTTATTTGTGGCTTGTGCTCCAACTATACGCATAAAATTTGTTGCAAAATCCGCGACATTTACAGAGCTTTTATTGAGTTTTTTAACCATTTCTTCTATTTTCTTGAAAGATTCCTTTTCTTTTTGAGTTAATTTTAACGAGAGTATAGTATTTTTTAGTGAACCATAGGTATTGATAATCTGTTTAGTTATTTCTTCCTTTTCTTCTCTTGTTTTTGCTTTGTTGAAATCGTTGCATAATCTTGAAAGTGCATCTGTGTCTTCTGAAAAGTCAGAAGTAGCCTCATAAAGATCTTTATATACAGAGGATATTTTTCTAAAAAAATCAAGGATAGCACGTATCCAACTTTCTATTGCACCCATTTCGTTCATTCTGTTTATTACATTTGTATTTATTGTGTTTATTCTTTCCTTAATGTCTGAACTATTCATATTTTCAGGAGTGATTGATTGTTTTAATAGTGATATCATTTTTCTGTAAAAAGCTTTCGTTTCATCGTATTTATAGTCTTTGTTCTCTATTTTGTCTTTTGTTTTTTTTAAAAATTTTTCTAATTCGTCTTTTATGTCGTCGTAGTCGTTAATATCTATATTGCCTTTTGCATCCATATTCGTTATCAGCAATGACAATATTCTCGCTATTCCAGGCTCTGCTTCTGTTCCTTCCTCAAAATTATTTTGGTTAAATTTTAGCTCCTTTGATTTTTTTTGAAACTCTTTGTTTATATTATCAGATTTTGTTGCCCATTCTGTATCTTGTTTTTCTTTAATGCTTTTCATTGCTTGGTCTGTTTCTATGGTGATTTTTCTTAAATCATTTATCGCTGTAGATGTTTCTTTTTCTTTTTCTTTTATATTTTTCATTAAATCTTGGAAAACAGCATCATCTGTATTCATTAGTTTGTTTAAAACTTCTGTATTGTCTTGCAACATTTCTGGAAAATGTCTTCTGTTTGGATCGCTTGCCAAATTGAATTGATTTACATAAGGCAACATTGCCGGATTTATATATGGATTGTTGCCACCGGGTATTTGAGACACAAAAACTTGCCACTATTTTATATTTTTTGATTTGTTTTTCAAGTTTCTTAATTTTAAATTTAAAATGTCGGAAGTCTTATTTCTTGACTTTTACATTTTTATACTTTGTTTTGCCTTGCTTTTGTAAGATGCAGGCTTTTAGCACTATAAATGCGACGGAAAGAAATGTCGGTAAGAAGAGTTCTGTGAAGAATTTGTTAAAGAACAAAATGGTTCCTGGTGTAATTTATCTAAAAAGTGGTAATTCTGTGAGTGTTTCAGCTTCTTTTAACGAGATGAATGCAATAGCAAATGATCCTTCCGGAAAGGCGAGACTTTATGAAGTAAAGCTTGGTGGTAAGAGTATTTATTGTATTTTAAAAGATATGCAATTTATGCAAATTGTTGATACGCCGAGACACTTTGATTTGATGCAAGTTGAAGCAGAGGATATCGTGAGGGTCAATATTCCTATTCGTGTTTTAAATAAAGAGATTTGTCCTGGTGTGAAGAGTGGTGGCGATATTTATAGGTTGGTTTATAATGTTGATTTGAAGTGTAAGGCCAATGATATACCTTATGCAATAGAGATAGATGTTAAAGATTGTCAAATGGGGACTAAGATATTTTTATCTGATGTGAAGTTAGCAGATGGTTGCCAAATTATAAACAACCCTCTCTTGATACGTGTTGCTGGTAAGAGAGTTATAAAGGAGACTGAAGCCGTCGCAGACGCAACAACAACCAGTGAAGCAACGGAAGGAAATGTGACAGATACTGGGAATGCTGCAACCGAAGAAGAGAAGAAGTAGATGTTATGGTACTCTTTTTTTTATTTGTTTTGGTTATTTTACTTTTTGGTTTTATTTTTGCAAAGCTTGACACATTGAGTAAAGCAAATAAAATTATGCGAGATGAGATTTTGGAACTACGTGAAAAATTGGGAGCTATTTCCAAGGAGTAGGTTTTTGTGCTTTTGGTGTTCTTCCCTGTTTTGGTTTCTTTTAAGCTTCTTATTTCTGTATTTCTTTCCTTCTATTATTGTTTCCGCGGATGTCGTAGAGACGGTTGATACCATCTATCAGCAAGCTGAAAATAATGGTATTGCGGAAGCTATTTGTAAAGCAATTGATATTGGCAAAATTTTTATGGTTCCACTTTTTGCCATAATGTTTTGTATATATGGATTTAGAGCTTTTCAGGGCGATGGTGCGAAATGGTCAACTTTTATAACTTTTGCAATAGGAATGGCCGCTTTTAATAGTGCAGGGACATTTCTTGAATGGTTTATGCCGAAGATGGGCTTGAATTATGGTTGTAAATGTGCTATTGAAAGAGATATACGTGATACAAATGGAGTAATCAAAACTTATCCAACTGGTTTAAATTACGACTGTTCTATGGGAACAACAGATTATTATTCATTGCACGGATTATTAAATGGTGATATAGGACAACAGGCGATGGCAAAAAGAGAGGAAATCACAATGTTGAAAGCCATTGTTGCTTCATACGAGAGTCTTTTTAATGAAGTAGATATTCTTGCAACAAAAATGAGTGAAAAACAAAGTGAAGTTAACGCATACAGAAATACTTACGAAAGTGCCACTGCAATACACAGTGCTTACAACGGAAGCGATATTTTGAATGGATATGAACAATTAAAATCCGTACTCTTGGCTAAGCAAGACGCGATGAATAATGCTCAACGTGAGTTTGATGAGGTTGATTTACAGATGAATAAAATAGATGCCCAAATAAATGAGCTTAAAAATAAAATATCAAAGCAGGAAAATGCCGTTCGAATTGCTCATAACAATTATGATGACGCCGTCACTACTCTTAATAATTATAAAAAACAAAATAATCCAAATTCTAGCTCTGTTGCCGTTTTTACAAGTCTTGCGAATAATGCTGAGAATATACTTAGAAATGAGGAATCTCTTTTGCTTGATTATAAAAAAGAGTTAGAAAATTTGGAGATTAGAAAGAGAGGTAAAGCAGCTTTATTTGATAAGGACAACAATATGATTGAAAATGAGATTATCAGTTTGGAAGCAAGACTTGTCAATGTCAGGACTGCTTTGAGTAATGTAAAAGAAGAATATAAACAAGCTTTGAAAAATCTTGAAGAGTACGAGATGAAAGTTGAAATGAAGGCTTACTTGACGGCTAAGAATGATATGTCGTCATCATTAAGTAATTACAACAAAAGCCAAATAGAATATAATAATCTTTTGACAAAATGGCAGGTAAAGAAGCAAAAATTGGATAGTATGACAAGCTCTTACACGGAAGCAAAGTCAAAGATTGCTACTTTACAAGTTGAATTGGCACAATTAACGCCCTCTTAGTGAAGTTTAAAATTTTTATTTATTGAAAATAATACATCTTGTACGATGTGTAATGTGTTTTGCAGTTATGTCGTTGTTTTTAGAAAAACTTGGAGTTAAAAACATAATTTGGGACGTCGATGGAACCCTTGCGAATTTAAACCATGCATATTATTGTTTCATAAAAAATCATCCAAGATTTAAAGAGTTTTTTAAAAAATATAGATATTGCGATTTGGGTAAAGCACTTCCGGTTGAGAGGAAAAAGTATGGTGCAATGGAATTAAAAAATCATCCAATTCTTGGAGAAGAGCTTGACAAAGCTTTTTGCGAAAGCGATGAGTACTACTTTGATAGACCGCTTTACTATGGCACGGAAAAAGTTTTAAAAGAACTAAATAAACAAGGCTATAAGCAATTTATTTTGTCCGCTGGGTTTGACATTCAAAAAAAACAGAAGCTTTTAAATTTGCTCTTTAAAGATTTTCCATTTATAAAGCTTGAAATAGTAAAGCACGATTCCAGAGGTATGCACGAAGGAAATACCAAAGAAGACAGGATTAAAGAGCTACTGCAAAAATATAATTTGTCGGCCAGCGAAACACTATTAGTTGATGATAGGCTTTATAATATAAAAGCTGGACTTTCCGCTGGTATAAAAGTCGTTCGTTTTAGAAGTGAATTTACAACTCCTTTGACAGAAGATTTAAAAGGTGTGATTGAAGTAGAGGACATTAGAGAGTTTTTGAAGTAAAAAAAACTTATGTTTGCATTGTAATTTGTTTTTGTTAAAATCAACTCGATATGTCTGTTATAAACGATGCAGATTTAAAGAATAAAGCGGAGCGTGAATACGATAATAGCAAAGAGTCGTTCGCGACGACGGCTATATTGGGTATTTCATCAGGTATTTTTTTAACATTTGGTATTTTTGGTTTTTCCGGTGCCTTGGATTTTTTACCTATAGCAGGAAGTTCTAATGCTGTACCTGTTTTTTGCGTCGCGTTAGCCGTCGCATCAGCATTGGGAGCCGTTTTTTGTTATTCCAATACAATTGATGAAAACAAAAAAATTAAGGAAAATATTTTCAAGAAATACAAAGAAGTTGAAGACGACAGAAATCGTGAAATAGAAAAGAAAAAGCGTATTAACAGACTGATAGACATTGACAATGTAAAAACACTGAAACAACAAAGTGTGTTGAATTTGGTAAAAGAAGTAGATCCTGATTTGGAAGGACATTTTAAAAATAAAAGAAAAGAAGAACGAAAGCAAAAGCAAGTTCTAATAGATGTTAATCAGAATCTGTCTACAGATAATGAACTTGATAATATAAACCGAATAAATTAGTAATTCTGTATATTATTTTTTATATCTCTCGCAATATAAAGACTTCCAGTGCAGATTAAAAGGGTTTTTTTTTTAAAAAATTTGCTGGTTTTTTCAATGACTTCGCCAATATTGTAAGCTATTGTTGTTTTTAGCCCTATTTTTCTACCAGCTTCTTCAATGTTTTCAGGTGGTTCAGGTATACTCTCAAGGTTTGCTCTTGTTGCAATTAAAAGATCTACAATTGGCTTGTTGTTTTGTAAAAATTCTTTCAAAAAAACTTCATTATCCGCACCTTTTGTTCTTGCGACAGCTATGGCAATTTTATAATCTTGTTTTGTTTGCTTAAAGTCTTTTATCCAGTTTGCAAGTGCGTGAGAAGCGAGTTGATTATGTGCTCCATCAACATAAAAAAGACTTTCTTTTGGCAATTGTTTTAATAGTATTTCATCAGTAATCTGTTGCATTCTTACAATATGAAAAGTATTTTTTATTCCTTCATTTATAGTTTTAATAGAAACTTTATCGCATTTACAAGCTAAACAAGTAGTTATAGCACAGGCACAATTTACAAGTTGATAATCTCCTGACATATTTGGGGCTTGGAATGGAAAAAGACAATCAAATGTCTTGTTTTCATATATTGGTTGGCTTGGTTCGTCTTCGTTGAGAAAGGCTTCATAATTATCTTGATAGCTGTAAAAGTTTTCTACTTCAAATTTTTCTGCAATGTTTTTTAAAACTTGTTTTACTTCTTTGCATTGTGAAGATAAAATTACATTTTTAACACCTTTTTTTATCAAAAAACTTTTGTTATAAGCGACTTCTTCAACGGAATTTCCCAAAAATTTTTTGTGGTCTATATGTATTGGTGTAAAAACGCAAGCTATTGGTGGGTTATCATCAAAAACATTTGTTGCATCGTTTATTGCCCCCATTCCGACCTCAATAACATTAAAATCGGCATCATTTCTGGCCATAATATCAAAAGCCGTGCAAGTCATTGCTTCAAACATAGCCGGTTCAATAGGATTGTCTTTATGTTTCCCTTCTTCACATATAATCCTGATCTTTTCTGTTGTCATAAAAATTTCTTCGTCGCTTACTTGTTTGCCGTTTAATAAAATTCTTTCATTACATTCAAATATATGTGGCGATGTGTAAGTATTAACTTTATATCCACTCGCAAGCAGAATATTTGAAATATATAACGCAGTTGAACCTTTGCCTTTTGTTCCAGTAATGTGAATAATATTTTTCATTTTATTTTGCGGGCTGCCAAGTTGATAGAGAATTGTTTTTGTTCTTTTTATAGTATCTTTAAAATCTTTATTTGGACCTGTATAAATTGGCCAGTGTGGAATTATCATTTTCGGAAAAATTTTAAGTAAAAGCTAAAAAACAAGTTTTAAATAAAACCAAATAGAAATAAATAACATAAAAGTGGTAAGAATATAAACTTGCAAATTATTTTTAATAAAAAAGATTAACTTGGATTTTAGTTATTTTTTTATGTTTAAAGTTTTTACACAAGATGTTAATGTTGGAAATTCGGTTATAACATTAGAAACTGGTTATATGGCAAATCAAGCAGATGGATCTGTTTTGGCAAAATGTGGCGGAACAAGTGTTTTATGTGTTGTTTGTAGTGCAAAAGAAGATAGCCCTGATACTGATTTTTTTCCTTTAACGGTTAACTATATTGAAAAAGCTTATGCTTGCGGGAAAATACCAGGTGGTTTCTTCAAAAGAGAAGGCAAGCAGAGTGAAAGAGAGATTTTGATTTCTCGTTTAATTGACAGACCGATACGCCCAATTTTTGTTGATGGGTATTACAGGAATACACAAATTGTTTGCACACTTTTATCTTATGATGGAAAAAATGAGCCGGATATGGTTGCATTAGTTGGAGCTTCAACTGCCGTTGCTCTTGCTGGACTACCTACACAGGGCATTATAAGTGGTTGTCGTATTGCTTACATCAATGGCAAGTATGTTGTAAATCCAGCAAAAGATGAGTTGAAAAATAGCAAGCTTGATTTGGTTGTCGCAGGAACAACGAACGCAGTTTTAATGGTTGAAAGTGAGGCTAAAATCTTAACAGAAGAGGAAATGCTTGGAGCTATTGCTTGCGGGCAGGAGGTAATAAATTCTTCGGTTGAACAAATAAAGGAATTTGTTAAAAAAGTTGGTAAAGAGCCAGCGGTTCAATTCTTTCCAAGAGAAAGAGAGGCACTTTATAAAAAGATTAAGATAATGGCAGAAAATGATGTTATTGAGGCCTTTAAAATTCAAGATAAAGCTCAAAGACATATGGCTCTTGATATTATTTATAAAGCCTTAAAAGATAGATTGCTATTTGAACAAGATTGCTGTTGTGGCGAAAGTTGTTGCTGTGGAGATGATTGCGGAGAAGGTTGCTGTGGTGGCAAATGTGATAAAAAATGTTGCCAAGATGGCTGTAGCGAGGATTGCAATGATCGTAACGGATGTTGTAGTTGTGAAGCATTGGTCTTTCAAAATGGTGAGCCAGTTGAAATGAACGAAGTTGACATAAAGTTGATGTATGCAAGACTTGAAGAAGAAGTCGTAAGGGGGCAGATTTTAAGAGATAAAATAAGGATAGATGGTCGTGCTTTGGATCAAGTAAGGCCAATAGATGTTAGAGTTGGAGTTTTGCCAAAAGTGCACGGTTCTGCTATATTTTCTCGTGGTTTGACGCAAGTGATGGCAGTTGCAACGCTAGGAACTTCACAGGATGAACAACAAAATGATAGTTTGACAGATAGTGGGACAAGCCAAAGCTTTATGTTGCACTATAATTTTCCGGGTTATTCTGCTGGCGAGGCAACCGCTCCAAAAGCCCCTGGTCGTCGTGAATTAGGGCACGGAAACTTGGCGAGAAGAGCATTAAATCCAGTTATTCCTTCAAAGGAGGAATTTCCATATACAATAAGAGTTGTAGGTGAGGTTTTGAGTTCCGACGGGTCAACGTCTCAGGCAACCGTTTGTAGCTCTTGTCTTGCATTGATGGATATGGGTGTGCCAATAAAAGCTCCTGTTGCAGGCGTTGCTATGGGATTAATAAAAGAAGGTGATACTTATGAGGTTCTAACCGATATAATGGCAGACGAAGATCATCTTGGTGATATGGACTTTAAGGTTGCTGGACCTCTTGAAGGTATTACGGCATTGCAAATGGATATCAAAACATTCGGCATTACCATTGAAATTATGCGAGACGCATTAGCACAAGCTAAGAAAGCACGTCAACATATAATGTCAAAGATGCTTGAAGTTTTACCGGCTCCAAGGAAAAAAATGAATTCAAATGCTCCGAAAGTTTTAACTATAAAAGTAAGTGATAATAAAGTTGCCGATATAATTGGAAAAGGTGGTGCGAACATAAGGAAAATTTGCGAGGTTTCTGGTGCAAAAGTTGATGTTGCCAATGGCGTTGTCAATATATTGGCCGACAGCGAGGAACAACTTTTTATTGCAAAAGAGATGGTTGAAGCAAGTATTGGTTATATTGAATACGGAAGGGTTTTTGACGCAGAAGTTAAGGCTGTCTTGGCGTTTGGCGCGATAGTTGATGTTGGTTTTGACAGAACTGGTTTAGTGCATATTAGCGAGCTTTCAAACGAAGGTCTTGAACCATCTGCAGTTGTTCGCGAAGGAATGAGAATTAAAGTTAAATATGTCGGACTCGATGACAAAGGAAGATTTAAATTCTCATTACGTCAAGCAAACGAGAATAATCAAAAGGTAGTTGATAACGATGTTGGTGATTTTATTCCAGACGGAAGTGAAAATAAGAGCAACTATGAAAATGATGATAATTTTTCCGACAGGGTTTCAATAAGTCGTTCAAAATATAAGAGTAGGAACGAAGAAAAAAATGAAAGAAATGCTTCCCATAGAAGAGGCGGATACGATAGGAATTCTGGCAGTCGCGGAAGAGGTAACGCAAGTCGTGGTTTTGATACAAAAAAAGGTCGTGGTTTTTCTAAAAAGAAGGATAACGAAAAAAGCGGGGGGATTTTGTCAATTTTCAAAAGAAAAAAGAAAGGTAGTAAATAATTGTTGCTTTTCTTATGTCGGAAATTATTGGTGTTGGGGATGTAAGGTTTGGCAATAGTTTGCCATTTGTTTTTATCGGTGGGCCTTGCCAAATGGAAAGCGAGATGCATGCATTGATGGTTTGCGAGTTTTTGGTAAATTTAACATCAAAGCTTGGCATTCCTTATGTTTTTAAGGCATCTTTTGATAAAGCAAACAGAACGAGCATTCATTCAAAAAGAGGAATTGGTATAAAAAAAGCAATTCCTGTTTTTGAAAAAATTAAAAAGGAGTTTGGTTGTCCTGTAATAACAGATGTGCATTTGCCAGAGCAGAGCAATGAAATTGCAAGTGTAGTTGATATTTTACAAGTTCCAGCTTTTTTGTGTCGCCAAACAGATTTGCTTGAAAGTGTTGCGAAGACAGGAAAGGTTGTAAATGTTAAAAAAGGGCAGTTTTTATCACCTGACGGAATGGCAAAAATTGTTGAAAAACTTGAATATTTCGGAAATAAAAATGTTATGCTTACAGAGCGTGGCACGACTTTTGGTTATAATAATCTTGTCGTGGATATAAGGGGAATGGAAATTATGGCAAAAACAGGAAAACCAGTTATAATAGATGCTACTCATTCGGTTCAAGCTCCTGCTGGATTAGGCGATACAACAGGTGGAGACAGAAATATGGCTCCAATTATTGCACGCTCCGCGATAGCAAGCAGACCAATAGCTGGGGTTTTTTGCGAGGTTCATAATGACCCAGATAATGCTTTTAGCGACGGGCCTAATTCATTAACCTTTGATATGGCGGAGAAGCTTTTAAAACAACTTAAAGAATTAGATGCTTTGGTTAAAAGTTTCTAGTTTTTCGCCTTTTTGATTTCTTTGTGTGAAAGAGTTTTTAAATTTTCCATCGTCAAAAATAAGCTGGTTCCGTTGTGGTGGGATTTTAAAAAAGTTTTATATTGTTGAGACTTTTACTGAATTAAAAAAAGCATTAGAAAACAACACAAATGAGAAGTTTTTGACAATCGGTGCTGGTTCAAATATTCTTTTTTGCGATGATTTTGACGGAATTGTTATAAAATTAAGCGGTGAGTTTAGTGATATTAAAGTTGAGAATAATGGTATAATTGCCGGAGCAGGTGCTTTTTTAAAGCAAGTTGTCAATTTTTCTGTAAAAAGTAGTTTTGTTGGAGCGGAGTTTTTGTACACAATACCCGGTAGCGTAGGAGGTGGCGTAAAAATGAATGCTGGGTGTTTTGGCGGAGAGATTAAAGATATTTTAAAGTCTATTGATATACTTGCTGACGGAGAAATCAAAACGATTTTGAGAAAAAATATAAATTTTGAGTATAGAAATTCGCATATTGACGATGATGTTGTTATTTTACGTGCAATTTTTGAGTTAAAAAAAGGCAATGATAACGAGATTGCGGAAAGTGAAAAAAAGATAAAAGAAATGAATGAATACAGGAAACAAAATCAGGTCGTTGGTTTTACTTGTGGTAGCACATTTGCAAATCCAATTGACAAGAATGGGAAAAAATTGAGTGCTTGGAAGCTAATTGATGAAGTTGGGCTTCGTGGTTTTGAAATTGGAGGTGCGAAGTTTAGCGAAAAACATTGTAATTTTATAGTGAACTATGACAATGCAACGGCAAAAGATATTGTTAAACTGATTGAGTTGGCAAAAAAAAGAGTTTTTGAAAAATTTGATATTGAATTAAAATTAGAGGTTAAAATCATTTAACTCTGCTTGCCCGTTAGGTTGATAATTTTGCTGTTTTTCTACATTTTTCTTCTCTACTGATTTATAAAGACGACCATATTTTCCACAAGCAAATAATGATAATTGCAAAACAAGAAATAGACAGATTTTGAAAAACGTCATTGTTTGCTTTTTATAAAATGTTTTTTACTTGCAAGTATATGTTGAAGTTGCGAGCTTCTTTTACTTTAATTGAGCTTTCTTTGGTTTTGGTAGTTATGGCTCTGCTGACGTCGTTGATGCTTTCCGGAAAACATTTAATTTCTGTTTCACGAGCTAATGCAGTAATTCAAGAAATATCAACTTATCGTCAAGCTATCAATAATTTTTACAGCAGTTCACTTTATACAAATTCTTTGCCCGGTGATTATGTTGATGCTCGTGCTACGTTTGCTCCTTCGGATTACACAAGTGCAACAATAACAACTTCTGTGTTAGCGACTGCATTTCAAAGCGGAAAGTCTAAACAAATACCTCTTGATGGGGATGCGGATGGGGCTGTTTCTGCAACTATCAAGGGTTATAATAACGAAAATTCTTTATATTATTCAGAGGTTTTCGGTGTTTGGTCGCATTTAGGTCATGCACATATGATAGACAGAAATTATTCAAATGCTTGTTACAATATAGCAAGCAACGATATCGGTGATTGTGTTCTTGTTGGTTATAATTTACCAAAAATTACAAATGGCGTGCAAAATGGTACTTATATTTTCTACAAACCGACCAATACAAACGCTTTTGATAGGGCATTGCTTGGAATTTTAAGCGGATATTTTGATTATGAAAGTCATATATTAGTTATGGTAAATACAACGAAGAAAAGAATTTTGGGTGCGAGTTCTGATATTAGCAATTATGTTCTTGGCGGTGGAGGTGGTCTTTCAGCCGACTTAATGAGGCGAGTTGATATAAAAATAGACGATGGTTTGCCGTTAACTGGGAAAGTTTTTGGTTTGAATGGTAGTGAGACAAATGGAAAATGTTCAAATTATTCTGGAAATACTAATGCCAGCTTTTCTTCAAGCACGTCAAGAGATAAAATTGTCTATAAAGAAAGTGAAAATGAAAATTGCATTGGAATAATCGTATTTAATGAGTTTGCATAAGGTTTATGTTTGCATCTTTTTTAGTGTATAAAAAAATCATTATTTTTTTTGTTCTTTTTGTTTTTGTTGCCTGCGTTTTGAGGTTAAAAAGTGAAATAGGATATTTAAATGACAAAACAGATATAAAACAATATGAAAATAAAGAATATCTTGGAATAAAATATTGCTACGATGGTGTTTTTCATAATATTTTCAATCCTATTATGGATTTCAAAATTGCGAGCAAAAAGGAAGATAATAGCAAAGAATTCAATTTTTTCAAAATGTTATTGAAGAGATGTAAGAAGCCGGAAAGCGGTGCGATAGAAGTTAAAAACTTAAAAAAGGAGGATTTTGAAGAAAAGCCAACGAATGATGCCGTCTATTGGCTCGGTCATTCGTCTTTGATTTTGGAATTAAACGGC
>AUXO011017866.1_pt1 | contig 15773 bp, 9 predicted proteins | sample 768731 | NCBI WGS metagenome assembly AUXO01 (sample SAMN02715735, study PRJNA202380) | gut metagenome | biome: sheep rumen | host: Ovis aries | place: New Zealand: Palmerston North
ATTCTTACAACAGCTATTAAGAATAATACCATTCTTAATGGATATAACTCAGATCCTGACTATTGTGTAGAAGCTCTTGGAGCAATATCTCCTAAGATAGCAGAGAATGCTACTGATATTATCAATAGATATAATGCTATAGATATAGTAAAGAACCATGCTCTATATAGTATGACTCCTAGTGCTATGAGAGCTAAAGCTTCTATTATAGATCTTATAAGTCCTATTAATATAAGAAAAATAAATGAAGAGTTCTTTGCAGAGAATCCTATAAACATAAACAGACTATTTGGTTAAATAAAAAGATATACCTCTTTATAGGGGTATATCTTTATTTTTTATATTAGGTCAACATAATTGTAATAGAATTAGTCTATTTAGTAGGGAGTGATAGTACTTGGATCAAACATCTGAAGTTACTTATAAATATAAATACTCTGCAACTGCTCAGATTTTATTTGATAAAGAAGATGTAGAAGATATTCCTGCTGAGAATATAGGTGAGTTCATCATAGATTATTCTTATGATGAATATACTATGCCTATCATATACATGAATATAACCCTCAAGGATAGTATCATCTATAAGATGATAGAGAAACAAAATACAGCTACTATAGTATTAACTGTACAGAAATTCGTATACGAAGAAGACAAAGCTCCTCTAGTTATGCAAGACTATATTAAGAGAGAGTGTATATACTTCTTAATGGATGATTATACTAAGTCTAATGTAAGTGAAGAATTAGATGAAGAAGGAACCAACCTATCTCCTATAGTTCTTGGACTTATGGATAAAGATCTTGTTAATAGTACTAAGAAAGATTTTAATGGTACTATTACAGGAGATATGATGAGTATAGTTTATACTATCATTAATAATGGTAGGGATGTACTCATTGAGCCTATACAGCATAATACTCAAATACAAAATCTATTAGTACCATCTCTTAATAGTAAGAAGAAACTATTAAATTATCTGAATGATATGTCTTGTTTCTATGATACTAAGTTCAGATATTTTAATGACTTTGATGTAACTTATTTTCTCAGTGGTGATGGTAATAATGTACAGAAAAAGAATGATAAGTATGATACCATCTATATTAATATAACTCCATATCAAGTAAACAGTAGTGTATATGAAGGTATGGTGGTTGATGCTGAGAAATTTAACTATATTTTAAATATATCAGAGCAATATGCTAGTCCTCTATCCAATAATATTATGGATAGAACCTATACTAATATTAGAGGTATAAGTTCTGATGGAGAAATTGGAACTGAAAAGCTAGATAGTACTGATGAGAATATGACAATAGAGAAGTATAAAAACATTAAGATCAATAATGGTAATACTACTCTATTGAAGAATATTAAGAGTACTATAGATATGACTAAGAATCCTATTACTATATCTAAGACAGATATAGACAGTTCAGTATTTACTATTAATAGAAAATATTTTATAGATGCTAGTGATGTATATGGTATAGAAAAGAATGGTCAGTATCTATTAGGATCTAAAACAGAAATCTTTATGAGAGAAGGTAAAGATTTCGTAGTGGATGTTACTATGACTTTCTTTAAGCTTAATAAATAAATAATATAGTACTACCCCAAATGAGGTAGTACTATATTATTTTAAGGAGATGCCACAAATTTTCTAGGCCTTAGAAAACTATACCATTATTATGTTACTGTAATATTGGTTTCCAATTCATTACCAGTATTATTGTTATTCTCCATAACCTTATCTGATATATTAGCTTGAGAGATAATATCAAAGCTAGGAGAACTATACTTTACATAAGTATTTACCATATCAAGAATAGTCTTAGATAGCTTATAGTAAGCATTAACTTTGATCTTAAAATAGTTATAGATTAGATTGCTATACTTAGTAGCATAAGTGTTGATGTTATAAGTTTTCTGTTTATATGAGTTTTCTCCCTCAGGATTATTTACCATATCGGCAGTCATAGAATGATCATTAACTCTTTCCTGATCAATCTTATCTACTACTTTTCTAAACATATTCATATTTGCTATATTGGTAGCATATTTCATATCTCTTTGTAGAGATCTATAGATAGATGTAGATGTACTGATGATATAGTTATACATTGCTATCTTAGTTTCATTAGTCATGTCACTATATCTTACACCTTCTCTATAAAGATTCATAGCTCTCAGCTTATCAGCATTACAGAGTAGGAACCATGTCTTAAAGAGATCATTATAACTTTCTTTATTATCAAGTCTATTGATATCAAAGTTATTTAGATTATTAGCTAGTCTCTCTACAATGATAGCATTACCATCATTAATAGTCTTAATAATACTCTCACCATTATTTAGATTGAAAGGAACAGGAGCAGTCATCCTATCAATCCATGTAAGAATATTAGGACCGTCTTTCATTGTATTATTAGTATCTAGATTCTTTTTAACAAAGAATCTAGTGATCATATTTCTATTAGTAACACTCTTAGCTTTACCAAATAGAACAGACATAGACTCAGATAGTTTCTTAGAGAGTTCGTTCATCTTATCATTAAACTCTTTAAGAGTCTCTTTAGCCTTATCATCAGCGGCTTTATCTACAATAGCTTCTTGTAGAAGAGTATCGTAATCTTTATCAAAGAAAGTTCCTTCAATAATCTTATCTTTAATGAGATCTACAACACCCTTCTCAGCTTCTACCTCTTCTGCTTTCTTTTTAGCATAATCTCTTATTTTAGCAAATACTTCTTCTCTATCTTCATCATTATCATACATATCATAATAGATATCATAGATACTATCTAGATCAATAGGAATTCCATGTAGTTTATTAAAGTCTTCTTGATCTATAATAGAAGCTTCTTTAATAATACCAGAAGAGAATCCTATAGAATAGTCTTTATTAGAAACAGATAGCTTTCTATTATCATTCTTATCGTCTCTAATATAGCTCAAATAACTAGTATAGTCATTAAGAGCACTAAGCTTTAGCTTCATACTCTTAAGAATAGTTTTCTTAATAATATCAAGAATAGAAGATCTTGTAAATACAATAGTCTTATAAACATCCTTTAGAGTAGTAATATAAGCTGTTAATTTAGCAAGACTCTTCTGATCTTTCTTAGTAACTTTTAACTGTTCTAATACGTCAGATAGTTTAGTGTACTGAATTACAGTAGCTTTAGATGCTTCGTAACTACTGTTCTCTTGATCAAGAATAGCATACATATATTTTAATTCTGGTTTTGTAGAGATAGACTTAATCTGTAAACTACCAGTATAAGTTTTCTTAGTTCTATCAAAGTTGATAGATAGTTTACCGCTCTGAATATCTTCTACAGAAGAACCATAAGCTTTACTGATATATGCTTCATATTTTGTTTTAATATTAACCAGATCATCTACTAGTTTATCTAGTCCACTAGTATTATACTTCTTACCTGCAATATATTTAGTAGCCTTATCTAGATTAGATTTCATATCAATAAAGAAAGGATTCTCTGCAAGAGAAGTTGGATAAATAGAAGATAAAATCTCTGTAGGCTCACAGAGAGTTACTCTATTATAATTAATAAGACTCTGAATATATCTTAGATCAATAGAGTCTTTATATTCTTTATTAATCTCTCCTATAAGAATATCTACTACTTTCTTTTTTCTATCAACTTCAAAATCTATACCAGAAGCTACCTTTACTTTTAGCTTCATCTCTTCTTCTTTATTATTGAGAACTTTAGTAAGATCCTCAATAAGTTTTAGAGCTGTATCTATAACAGTACCTGAAATAACTTCATATAGTTTATTAGGATCTCCATTGACTTTCTTTAGTTCACCCATAAGACCCTTATCTGCTTCTGTAAGAGCAACTTCTTTTAAAGAGTCTATATATCTTTCATAGAACTTATCCATATCTGAACTCCTTTATATAAAGAGAATAGTTTACTTTTATTAATAAGTTTGAATTATTTATATTTAAAGAAGATGGTATAGTGAGTACTATACCATCTTCAATATATTTTAATTAAAAGAGACTAGAGTCATACTTGGAAGCATCTTCAAATGCATCAGAATCAAGCTTCTTGATGTTCTTTAGTTCTCTTTCAGTATCTACTTCTGCTTTCTTAGCAGTCACTCTCCACTTTTCAGCCCTATTACGCCATTTGTCAACTAGTTTCATCTGGCGATCATAGACTTCTTTCTTCTTAGCATCATCCCATTCAGGATGATTTACATCTAGATTATTGGCATTAGCTTCCATTACCATTGCTTGCATCTCTAGATACTGAGAATACTTGTTCTTAGTATTATAGAAGAAGAAAACAATGTCCTGGAAGATGCCTAGAATAGTAAATAGAATAATTGCAACAGCAGCAAGTGCAACTCCAAGAAGAATAGTACCAGTCAGAGAAAGCTTCTTAGCAGCTCTACCAGTATCACCAGGATGTAGAGGTGTAATCTCTGCTTCAGTAAGAGCCTTATCAACAGCACCCTTGGAGATAGCTTTCATGATCTTATCAATATTACCATTCTTGAATTCTCTATTGAGCTTATCAAGATTGGAGAAGATAAGATAATCTTTAGCTTTCTTATATCTCATTACATCAAGAACCATATCAAAAGACTCAGTCTTAGGAGTCTTGATGAACTCAATACAAGAAGCAATCATATAAGCAATAGAATCATTGATTGCTAGTACTGTAGTACAATAGATAAGCTTAGGAATCTCATAACCTAGTCTAAATGCTTTTGTAAACTCATCCTTACGAGTTTCTACATTAGCAATAGCTTCAGAGATTACATTAACAGCTTTGGGGTCCTGTTTAAACTCTTTGACAATATCTCTAAGAGTAGCAACAGTATCCACCATCATACCATAGTTCTTTAGCTTGGTGATATCACCCTTAGTCTCAGGAATATCACCATAATCAATTTCATTAGCCTTATCTACAATATTAGCATAAAGCTTAGCAGTAAGACTCATAAGAACCTTATTCTGTTCAGCTTCATTTACATAGATAAGTCTCTTCTTAAAGTCTGGATCAGAAAGATCACAATATTCATAGACAATCTTTAGATAATCTTCATCATGAGATCTCTCTTTAATAGTATGCTCTTCTACAGCAGTATAGTCGATCATATCCTGCTTTCCATAAGAGCCTTCAAGATATTCTTCATACTTAGTCTTAGCTTTCTTAATAAGGTCCTTACCTTCATCAGAAAGCTTTTTAAGAATACCCTTATCTAGCTTATGACAAGTAACAGCGATCATTACTTTGTCATTCTTTTCATCCATATCTTTTGTGTTTAGAAGTGTAGCTTTAATTGAATAGAGATGTTCTTTACCATCTGACAGCTTACCATAAATAATCTCTTTACCATCTTCTATGATCTTTGTAAGATTGAATTTCTTAGTAATTTCATCTCTGAGTTTATCAATATCCTCTGCTCTATTAATGATAACCTTATACTGAGTCTTAGCTTTATCCTTAACCTCAGTATTAAGCTTATAAGCAGCTTCATCATACTTGTCTGCTAGAGCAGTCATAACAGACTGAGCAAACTTTACAAAATCATTAGGAACCTCAGCTGTCTCTCTGAGGAAAGTATATGACTCATCTACAATTTCCATATTATCTACATAAGATCTGATATAAGTCATATCAGGATCTAGTTCAATAATACGGTCTACATCATTATCAACAGCAGCATCGACTACTTTATTAGAGTCTACATCTGCATCTACAGTCATAGCTATCTTATCGAGTTTCATAATATATCAGACTTCCTCCTTCTTTAACGAATCTTAGTCATCAGATTAACCACTTTCTTATAAGTAGCATCTGAACTTTCTCTATCAAGAGAAGTAAAGGACAGAACTTCCCAATTATCTTCACCTGTATCAAACAGGAACTTAGCAACTTCTAGGCTCTCATCTACGATACAGATGCACATAAAGTTATATCCATCAAAGATCTTTCTGGCACTCTTATAAGATTCCAGATCAATACCTTTGAATTTCTTAAGATATTCTACTTCATCCTGAGAAACAACTAGAGTTGTAATAGGAGCAGCAGAAGCAGAACCAGCATATTTACCAGCTTTATAAGCTCTAGCTCTGGTTTCAAGAGTCTGCCACAGCTTAGCCTTAGAACCCTTATTATTTCTTTCTACAACATCAATCTTTGCTTTATCAAGAGCAAAGAGGAAATCCTTAAAGAAGGACAGTTCCCTAGTAGTAACTCTCTTGAACCTAACAAGAAGACTCTGTTCTTCAGACTTCTTATCAATTCTATCAATAATCTCTTGAGAGTCCATAGGATACAGCTTAGCTTTAACACCAATAACAGCATCCTTAATAACCTCAAGCCTATCCTTATCATTATTAACGTAGAAGTTAATAATCATCATAGAAGGTTGTAGCTCATTGGCTTTCTTGATATCAGAATCAAGTACCTGACCCTTAAGCATATCAAATCTAGCTTTGGCCATACTGAGCTGATCTTTCTGCCAATTCTTCTGATTTTTATAATCTTCTAGTTCTTTATCCTTACTGGCTTTATAATTAACCATAGCTTTATCAATAGTTGATTTAAAGTTAGCCATTCTTCTATCAATTTCAGCTTTCTCTTCAGCAGAAGCTTTATCATATTCTGCTTTCATCTTCTGAAGCTCTTTTTCATACTCAAGCTTCTTCTGATTAGTGAGTTCTAGCTTTTCAGCTTCAAAGTCTTTACCAAGAGCTCTCCAGAATGCATAGTCAATGTTCTTTTCATTCTGATATTGTTTGGCAAGAACACGAAGCTTTTCTCTATCAACAGGATTAAGGTCTTCTGTATTAAAGATATCATTAAGGAATTCCTGAGGAACAAAAGGCTTACCATCAGGTCCAATACCAAATACATAGTTACCTTTCTTATCAAAAGCCTCAGTGATAACAGTAGTACCCATATTACTATTAGAGATTCTATAAGAACCAATAGATGCTTCATTAATAGAATCTTCCATATAGTAATTAGTATTCTTCTTCATATCATCAGCAATAGCTTTTAGAGCTGCAGCTTCATTAAGCTGACGAAGCATCTTATCCTTAGCAGATTCAGGGATCTCTCCACTCTCTGCCATAGCACTAATAGTATCACTGATCTGCATAATATCATCTACAGAGAAATCAGAAGTAGGAAGATTCTTATGGAACTTTGCAAGATATCCATATACATCTTCTACATTCTTATCTGCAATCTGAATAGCAGAGAAAACCATCTGTAACATAGTTACAGCTTTTCTCTCAATAGCTTTCATAATAAGAATATCTGTATTAATAGAAATAGTCTTACTGGCAATAACAGGGAATACTAGAGTGAGGTTATTTGCAGCTTTTACTAGAGAACCATAACCTCTCCTGCTAGCATTCTGAACTTTCTTAAGAGCATTGGTAGCAGCCTCTGCTCCAGTAGAATTCTTAATATCTTTAGCCACACCTGCACCAGCACCAGCTAGTGCTACAGCGGCTGCAATAGTTTCCGTGATTTCACGTAATACTGTTTTATGTATAGCTCTAGGATCAACCATAATATGTAAACTTCCTCCTTAATGGATTTATTTAAATGCGATTAATTATCATTATGTTGGCAAAAAATAAATACATTAAGATTCCAATAACTAAAAATAAACACTGAACTGAAGGAAAGGAGATGGATGTTTTACCACCCATCTCTCTATAATTTTAGAAGGAAGCGATGACAGAATTGTCATCCTCATCTTCTTTCTCTTCATCTTCAGGGGCCTCATAGTCGAGGCCACCGGAAGTGAGTTCTTCCTTCTTACCGAAGACTTTCATCTTCAGCCGCTGGAGGCACTCATGAATTTCATGATACCACTTGTAGTATGCCATCGCTGCAGCGCAGAATGCAGCATAGATGGCCATGACCTTGATGATGAACTTCTTGTGCTTCCTGTAGAAAGCACACATATCTTTGATGTAGTCGATGAATTCTTTGCGCATTGTATCCCCTTTCTGGTTTTAACGAGTTTTCCTTCTCGTTTTATTTTTATTTTATTTTGTTATTATACATATTAATAAGAATGACAGGTGCGGGTCTGTCATTCTTCGGAAGTCTTTGGATGTTAGATATCCATAGACCCGTCGTCAGGTTCTATACCCATGGCGACTAACGGTTGGTGAACTACAGGTTCAGTAAGGATCATCTTGATATATTCTTGCTGAACTCTGTAGTTCTCCTTGTTCTCCCAGTAGGGATCAGTGAGCTTCATGTACTGATCCCAACTCTGGGATAGAGACATATGCTGAGGCATTATTTCATCTCACTTTCTATAGTGATATATAGGATAGATTATACTACCTATTCATATCTATAATATATAATCTAAAATAATAACTTTTACAAAAAAATAATAGGAGAAGTCTGTTACGACTTCTCCTATATATTTATACCAAATATCCTTTTACCTGATCTTTGAGCTGTTCGATACAGATCGTAACTCCAGTCTTAACTTCCTGAAGAAGATCATCAGATGTAATTCCCATAGCATAATAAAAAGGATCTTTCTGATAGGTATTTGATACGGTGTCTGATACAAAATCTTCAAATTCTTTAGAACCGATGAAATGCTCAAGAGCTCTAGCCATCATAATTCTCTGTTCTATAACTCTATAATGTGCATTTTTCTCTTCGCTTGCTGTAGGCATTTTATATGAACTCCTTTCTTTAATTTACTCTTCTACTATATACAGAGGATCTATCAATTCTTCTTCTTTATTTTGAAGAACTTTAAGAGCTATGGATTTCTCCATAACTCTCTCCTCTGATTTGTTTCTAAAGTACGCTGTTATGTCCTTTATAACAGGGACTACTGCAAAGAATATTTTTATTGCTGTTTTAAAATCCATAATATTATTCCTTTCATTACATTAAATTTTGTTGTAAAACAAATTAGTGGATGGAAGAATAATAACAGGATTCAATTATATTATATACAATCATAAATAATTTAAATCATTTCCAAGTAAAAAGTATACTCTTGAACATAGAAGTAAAACAATATCCTCGTACAGATGGGAGGTTTGTAATAGATAATGGCAAATCCTTATGATAGAATAGGAGAAAAGATCAGTGCTGCTCTTATTAGGCAGCAAACTGATCCTATAGCTAGAGTTCAGCAAGAAATACTAAGAAGAAACAGAGAACAAAGTTCTACTGAAGCTGTTAAAAAGAAATATGGTACTTATAAATATAGAAGTGATAGCGAATTACTTGATACTGTAGCTCCAATTAAGAATGATAGTGGAGTAAAAGACATAGTAAATGCTAATACTTCTAATAAAAACACCCCTATAGAATCTCTATTGAGATCTAGAGGTATTTATTCAAGGAATTATATAGAGAGAGGTCTATATAATAATTTTAATAGATTTGGTTATAATATTATAGACCCATATAATACCCCAACAGTAACCAGAGAGTATGTATTTTTCACTAAACCAGATCTTAATATTCTCACTACAACAGATGGAGTAACAGATGGAGACTATAAAGATCTCAATAAGAATTTGGTAAGTTATCCTTTCTTTACAGATGCTTATAGTAGATATAGAGCTGTATTGGAAGATTTGTGCTGGAGTCATTCTGTTAGAAAATCAGACTCTATTCCAATGGCTTATGGCACTCTTCATTATAATACAAAGAATAACTTCATTCCTCTATTGTCTAATACATTGGTCAGCACTCTACCATTACCAGATAAAAATGCAGAATACATAGAGACTAATGGTAATGTATATGGTACTAAAATTAGATATAGAGATAGCTCTTCTGGAGCTAAGAACTTCAATTTTAGTCTAGAATTCCAAGATACTAGATTCTATGATGTCTATATGTTCTTCAGGATCTATGATGAATATATCAATCTAAAGAATCTAGGTATAGTGGGACCAAAACAGAGACAGGTATGGAGAAAGGTTCTCCATGATCAGTTCTCTATATATAAAATAGTTGTAGATGAAGATGGTACAACTATAACCCAATTTGTTAAGTATACAGGTGTGTTTCCAACAACTGTACCTAGCAGTATGTTCTCCGATATGAACAGTACTGAGCCTAAGGGGAGACTTAGTGTTGAATTTAGTTGCTTTGAAGTAGAGGATATGAATCCATATATTCTAAGAGAATTCAATGCTGTAAGTGCATCTCCTGTTAATGGTATTGCTAATCTTATGAAACTTAGAGAATGTGAACTCTATGATACTGGAGCTGATCATGCTAATGGAGATTGGCCTAAGTACCCATATGTATATTGGCCAAACCTCAATGAAGGTTCTCAGTATATTCAAACTTTAAATAGTGGTCAAAGAAAATACTTCCTGAGATGGAAATATGATACTGGAACTCCACTTGGTAATGGTGGTAGATAAGCAGAAAGGTTGTGAGATTGACACATGCCACTGAGTTCTGATATTTATGATATTGCTGAATACATAAATCAAGTAAAGAAAGACTATATACCAGAAGATGAGTCTACTCTTATTCTAGGTATTTTTGGATATCTTGGTGATATTCTCACCAAGACTACTCAGAATAATATTGTAATGTCTGCAGAGACATCTAATGAAGGAATTGGTATTAAAGCAAAGTATGAGAAGAATATTATTGCTCATGCTTTCACTGCTGGAATTAAAAATATCTATGCTATTCCTTCTACTATGACTGTACTGATGGCTTTCAATGAAGCAGAACTGTTTCCTGAAAGTAATAGTGCAAGTCAGAAGTTTGTATTTGATTCAAATAACAAGATTTTCTTTGGAGATTTTGAGTTCCATCCTGATTATAATATTCTTATTACTAAGACTAGACTTAATAGTACTACTGCTACAGGTCAGCCTAGATATGCTTATTCTGCTCAGTATTATATTGAATCTGACTCTAATGAGAATAAAAAGAAGAACCCTATCTCCAATGTAACTGATACCAATATTTATCTTTCTCCTCCGTCTATTATCAGAAGTAGTGAACTAAAGATTCTATATATCCAAGTTCCTATCAGACAGGTAGAGAGATATATTATCAATAAGAAGATTGTTACTAATAATATTATAGAGTCTAAGGTATTCTCATTTGACTATAGTGCTCAGCTTGCTGGATTTACAGTTGATGTTGTGAAAGCAGATGGCACTAATCTTAGACTAGTACCTGTATATGATGGGATTGCTACAGATGAGAAGTATTATTTGTACTATCAGTTTATGAATACTAACCTGATTCGTTGTAAATTTGTTGATAGTATTTATCAGCCCAATATCAACGATCAGATCTATATCAATCTACAGACTTCTCAGGGTTATAAGGGTAATTTCTATTGGAATGATTCTAGTTATCCTAGATTTGTATTTGATTCCATTAGTTATGGTCTAATGAATCCTGATGGTACTTTTAATGGATATAATGCTATTAGCTGTCAGATTATTCCTGTAACTACTGAAGCTAGTGGTGGTCTTGATAAGAAATCTATTAAAGAACTTCGTACTATTATTGCTAAAGAAGAATTGGCAAGAAATAGTATTACTTCTCTTACTGACCTTAAGAACTTCTTCAACCAGATCAATAACGATGAAGTTCAGGTATATACGTATAAGAAGAGAGATAATCAGTTTGAGAGACTGTATTATGCATATCTTCTTATGAAGAATAGTAAATCTAATATTATTCCTACTAATACTATTGGGTTTAATGTTCATGAAAATGGTACTAATCTATCCGAGGATGGAACAACAGTTACTGTCAATAAAAATGACATTATAGAATATAAGTATGATAATAGTGATCAAGATCATCCAACAACTGATGGTGAGATTATTGAAGATTCTGTAGATCCAGATCTATTTGGTTCTTGTATTGATTCTCTTAGTAATCATACTATTCCAAATTATAAGTCTGGTACTTATTATATTAAGTATGTATCTAATACATGGAAGTTTTATGGAACTGATTCCACATATACAACTGCTCTGTCTAATATTGCTTCTCTTGAAGCTGTAGGAATTACCTATACAGGTGTTTCTGAGACTATTGTAGTTCATTATAATTATGCTTATAATGCAGCTGTTAATGCATTCCTACCTACTGGTGTAACCTATAAGGTGGATAATAAAGCATTTAAAGAAGCTGTGAATAATGTAGAAGGAAGCTATAACTTCCTATATACTAAATATATCAATTCTAGTACTATTACAGAAACAGGTTCTGATATTATCAGTGCTACTGTTGATAACTCTGTTCTAGGACGCAGATTAGATCTGAATGATGGTAATCCTACTCAGACATTTATATTTACATATGATACATCAGTAAATAACTGGATCTATGTAACTAGTATTGTGGATCTTGCAGATTATGGTGTATCTTTTGTTGGTACTCCCCATAATAATGATAAAATTACTGTAGTTGCAAATGTTTCTACTGGATGGAGTCTTGACTATGTTGGAGTAAATCCTGCAAACTATGGTATTACCATTAGTGCTGGTGCTCTTGTTATAGGAAACAGACTCTCCGTAACATTTGCTTATAATACAAACTATGCTTATGTAGATAGAAGCACTACTGCTTTCTTTATTGATGATATTATAATCAATATTGATAAATATAGAAGTGGTGTTAATGATGATACTAATGAGATAGTATTTACCTATCTATCTTCTAATCCAGATGTAACATTTGCTTATAATACAAACTATGCTTATGTAGATAGAAGCACTACTGCTTTCTTTATTGATGATATTATAATCAATATTGATAAATATAGAAGTGGTGTTAATGATGATACTAATGAGATAGTATTTACCTATCTATCTTCTAATCCAGATTATTCTCCTAATAACAATGACTTTATTAATCATATTGATAATGAAGATTATTATCTTGTAAAATATACGGAGAATACTGTCAATGCCGGTGGTATTATACCTAGTGATATTAATATTAATCGTAGAACCTTCTTTAAATCTATCTATGTAATTGATAATGTAAGTACTCCTACTGTACTTCAGTTTAATGAAGGTACTTATAGATATAGATGTACTGATGTATCTGATATGGATGGTGTTAATATTGGTTCTTCTACATGGATGGATCTACAATCTGGAGAAGAGTATACATTTGCAACAGGTGATCCTACCAGTACTCTTCTGACAGATATTGGTCTATCTATTGATATTGATGATTATCAGGTTTCTATAGGTAAGCAGTTATATAGTAATTCTACATGTACAACTCCTGTTAGTACTGCAGCTACTAATATCTGTGATGCTTCTGGTAAGACTGTTAAGATTCTTAAATTAATTAATAATAGTGGATCCTATTATTATGAAAGCGCTAATAGTACTAAGTATTATGTAGCTCAGGAAGATGTAGAGATTGGTATTAATCGTCAGCTTAAGGTTGGGGATACTATCGAGATAGCTTTTACTCTATGGAGAGCTACAGTTAATGGTATTTCTCAATTCTGTAATCTTGATGATTTTGGTATCACTCTAGTATCTTCTACCCCTTCTCCTGCTGATACTCTTACTACAAGACTTCATTTAAGTTCTATGAATACTGATAAGGATACTAGTTTATTCTATTATGAGTGCCCTTATGATATTACTATCAATAGGAATCCTCTAATAGCATATTATAAACTAGCATCTTTCAATATTGAGAAAGTACTAAACTTTAATTACATCAACGAGAATGCAGTTTATCAGTTTATCTCTTCTGCTGTAACTATTAATAGATCTTATACTAAGAATAAGAATATCTATACTATTACAGTAAAAGCAAAACTTAATGTTGAAGAAGACACTGATTTGATTACTATGTATGGATCTAATGTTGTTGATTCAAAAATCAAGTGTGTTCTTTGGCTTTATGATACTTATGATGATACTACTCCTAGTAGATATACTTTTGGTAATCTAGTAAACTATAATGAGAATGATTTTATCTTCACCTACGAATTTAAACTAGAGACAGATAACCAAGTCAATGAAGAGAATAAACTCAGTATTACTGATAAGGAACTCTATATAGCTGGTGATGGTCGTAGATATGGTCAGTACTTTGATAATAATATCAAAGCAGAGATTGTATTTGCCTTTGCTTCTAGTGTTGTCGGTACTGAAGAAACTACACAGGATCTAATTGAAGTTGTTCCTACTCTCAGTAAATATATTATGGCTAACAGTTATTATATCAATGATGGACTCGATCTATTCTTCAATTTCTCACCATTGATTAACTCTAAAGCTGTAGCTGAAACTGATAATGATCTTCCTAATATCTATAGAGTACCTGTTGGGGTAGCTTATTATGGAAGCCCATATTATATAGCAGCTTCTGGTAAGACCTATTATGCAGACTCTTCTTATACAACTAGTGTTGGTACTCTTAGTGCTGAGACTAGAGTATTTATAGATGCTGATAGTAAATACTTTGTAAATCTAGAAATTGGTGGTGTAGTAGGCAAATACTATATCAAGCCTGCAGATGTAACTGTAAGAAGTATGTATACTGTAGCTAGTGGTAAGACTTATTATAGCAATAAGGCTTGTACAACATCTGCTGGTACTACTTCAGCTCTTACACCTGTAAAGGTTGTATTTGATAACTCTGTTACACCTTCTCCAACTGTAAATGGTAATCTACCTGTTGTATACTCTATTAATGTTGGTGGAACTGAAAGATATGTAAGGTTTACAGATCTTGGTACTAATAGTAGTTTCATTAACACTACATATACTACAGGTTCTACTAGTAGAGAATATAGTTCTGAGAATCTACCTGATGGATATGGTGTTATCTTTGATAGTACTCATAATGTGTGTATGATCAAGACTACTGCACCTACAAACTCTATCTATTTTGTAAATAAGAACTATATGACTACTCAGATAAGGTATTATTATATGCTAGATGAAATTCCATGCATCAGACATGGATATATTGATAATGAAGATACTGCTCTAGAGTTCCTGAATAAGATCATTAGTGAGAAGAATTATCTAGAGTATTGTACTTCTGTAATTGAAGATAACTTTAGTGTAGATTTTAAATTCTTTAATACATATGGACCTAGCTATCTGTATAGTGTAAGTCCTAATGGAACTAATATCATTGATAAAGTCAATATTAGTCTTGAGTTTAACCTATCTCTTACCAGTAACTATGATAACAATATTCTGTCTATGATAGTTAAAGACATTAAAGACTATATTGAAGATATTACTAAACTACAGGATATTCATATGATTAATATTACTAATTATATTGCTAATAAATATCCTGATAGTATTGTATACTTCGAGTTTGTGTCTGCCAATGGACATACTACTTGGAAGCATATCTATAATACTCAGGAAGATGATTCTTCTTACTATGTATCTGAGCATACTCCTGAGTTCTTAAATGTAAATAATAGTACTATTGTTTCTGGAAATTCTAGTAGTATTGAACCTGACATTGTGATCAATGTGGTTTAATATAAAACATAATAATAATATTTATAAACTAGACTAAACTGTTTAGGAGGATTTAGATAATAATGAGTGTATCAAACTATGCTGTTCGTAAAATTATGAAGAACAGCGATTTCATTAAATATATGATTGAAGATAGAAAGAATACTGAAAAAGAACTGAAAGAGTCAGCTGCTGTAAAGAGAGTTGAAGCTGTTGAGGATCAGAGAAAGGTCTATACAGAATCTGTTCTTGATACCAA
>AUXO011423831.1_pt1 | contig 15769 bp, 8 predicted proteins | sample 768731 | NCBI WGS metagenome assembly AUXO01 (sample SAMN02715735, study PRJNA202380) | gut metagenome | biome: sheep rumen | host: Ovis aries | place: New Zealand: Palmerston North
ATATCATCAGTATATCCTGCTTCATATAATTCTTTTAATATATCTGTTTCATTAAATTTCTTTGTAAATTCATTAAAATATCCAAAAAGTTCTGATCTATCACGCCAAGATGGTTGTACGGAAGCAACACATGAGTCATGTTTCAAAAATTTTCCCCAAGCATAAGCAAGTGATGTTTTACCGGTACCAGATATACCTTGTAAAATTACAAGCTTTGTACTTGCTAAAGCAGATATAAATAATCTTATCATTTCTGTTTTATAGTACAATTTTAACTTGCCAGCTGCGAAGTTTCTAAACAATTCAACCAATTCTTGCAAATTAAAGTTATTACCATAATTAGGAATCTTATAATCAGCATATTTTAAGTCAACATCATGCAATTTAGCAAATCTGATAGATGTATTTGTATCCAATTCTTCCTCTGGCTTTTTCTCCTCACCCTCGATTTTTTCTAAGGTAGCACTTTCATTAGGTTTTAGACCAATTTGGGAAACTTTCATAGCTAAAATATCTTCTTTTTCTTTAAGAAGTGTCGCTACTCTACCATTCAAATCAGATATTTCATCTAACATTGACTCTTGTTCAACAATTGTTTTTCTAAATCTTATATACTTTCTTACAATAAATACTACTAGTAGCACTACTAAACCAACAAATATTAATAATATTAATACTGATATACCAAATAATACCCACTCACCAATATTAAAATCATTTTTATAATTTGATGCTATCTTAATATATGCCCCTATATCAAAAATCTTCTTTATTCCGTTTATTATCCCTTTAAATATTGATATAAATCCCGAAAAGAATTGTGATAGTATTTCATAAAAATATTTTATAAAAGTTTTCATCTTTCACCTCACAATACAACTATTTCTGTTCCTATATCCTCTCTACTATTTATAATAATATCATAATATTTAGCATTTTTGTTAACAAAAATATAACTAAATAATAATAAATTATCAAAATCCATATCGTAACTCTCATCTAGTTCAACACAAATGCTAAATCCTTCATTAATTAATTTATTAACAGTCTTCTTGTTTTCTTTATATTCTTTATATTTCAGTTTCAAATTAACCTTAGATTTTAAAAATTCATTGTCAAGTACTCTTAAATATTTAAGTATTTTCTTTTGCTTTCCGAACAATGATGTTGGGAAATCTACAACATATTCATTTTTAAAATTTAATTTAGTTATATCATCTATTACCCTATAAGATATCAAAAGTAATGATAAATATAATTTATTCTCATTCACCATTTCAGAATTATAAGCCTTTTCTATGGCATATTCGCTATATAATTTAGATAAATTACAATTTTGATCTAATGTTACCATACTTATATATCCTTGATATTTTTTTTCATTTAAACTAAATTCATTTGAAGTAAATACCTTAGATAATTCTTGTTTCTTGCTTAAAAAACTTCTCAACAAAGCTGTTAATTCTTCTTTAGCGGTTATGTTATACACTAACGTAATTGTAGTATCACTAAATAATGTTTTAATTAAAGAATTTAGTTCATTTGGCGTTTCACATTTTTCAATGAACAAAACGTAACTAAATAATGCAAAAATATTTTTAATTTTTTCTGACTTATCCTCATTTTCTTTAATCATCTCTTTAGCAATGCTATTTAATTCTTTGTTTAATCTTTCAGTAAATTTATTTTCTTTTATTACAAATTCATTATAATACCTAATACTAATGTATTTATCTATAAAAGGCCTTACTAAACTTCTTTCATATTTATTGGCTAGTAAAATTCTAAAATAGCTAGAAAGAAAATTATCAATAAATTTCATATAATCATCAAAAATACAATTCATTTTTCCTCCTAACTAGCAGTAAATGATATTACAGGTGTGTTATTAACAATCGGGTATGTATAATCTATACTACTATTTCTTTTATAAAATCTTACTTCTTGGCTCATCATTATATCCATTGGAAATGTTATACTGCTTATATAATTTACTCCCTGATATGCGGTTGTCTGTGTTGTGGACGAAGCAATTATATCACTTGTTGTATCAATGATAACCACACTAGGATCAAATGATAATGTTATTACAACTGACGCACATTTAGCTTTATCAGCACTTGATAATGCTAAATATTCATCTAACGTTAATAAATGTCCAGCAGTATAATCTCCAAATGGAGTTATTACTTTATATGTGTCTAATGCATTTGTAACAGTAAAAACTAAATATGGAGAACCAACACTATCAGTTATTTGATAATCAACTCCTCTTCGACCTACTGTAACAACAAAAGTTGCACTTATTGTTTTCTCATAAGGACTACTAGATGAGGCAGTCACTGTTGCAGTGATAGACTCATTATCAGCAAAAGCACGAACAGGAATGATTGTTAAAGTAAAGTTATCTGTTTTTTCTGCCACTTGAATAACTCCACTATTAGAATTTAAGTTACAAAGAATTAAAGTGTTATCACAAGTAGTAGTAAGTGTATATGAAATATCAGCATCACTTGTTAATATGTTATTCTTGTGGTTATTAAGTTCAAACTGTATTTCAATGTTACTCGCGCCACCCCAGTTATTAATTCCATAGGTAATACCGCCAGAGACTAATTTATCGCTATTAAAAAAGAAATTATTTGCTTCCATTAAATAATTTTTTATATTTTCAGTTACATACTTACTAAATGTTATTCCTAATGGAAGTAATAGTATAATCATTATTAATATTATCAATATTTTACGTCTCTTCATCGCTATTCTCCATATTAAAAATTATACCATATAAAAAGAGGTTATGCAACTTGGGATGCGTTTATAATAATGGAAAACATCTCAATAACCCCTTGGTAAGAATCTGGCTTATTTTTGTTTTCTAAAGGGAAAACAACTTTCAATGTATATTCATCTGTTTCATCTCTCAAATGGCTAAAAGTTCTAACATCATCGCAATTATAAACTTTGTAATACACATCATTATCATCTTGCCTCAAAAGTGTATTTGAAATTATATTTGTGTGTGCGCCTTCAAAGGACTGATTTCTTATTATTTCATACTGTAATGGGAGATTAGTAGTCGTTTCAAACTTAATAGTATATTCTAAATCAACATCTGCCCTTTTATTATTTTTCTTATTAGTAACATAAAATCTATAATACTTAGGTGCACTACTAGGTTCCAATCCATCAATATATATTTGATTTTCATATAATCCTTGGTCTATTACGAAGAATGCAACATTTGCATTGGCACTTACATCAACATCCGATTCATATCTTGTATATGTTCTTCCAGCTATATTAACTATTAAAACTAGCGATACAAAAACAAATATTAGTTTAGTTACTAATAGAAATTTCTTTTTATCAAATGCTTTAAAGAAATCACTAAACATTATTATCTCCATTCATATTATTATCAATTCTTTTCATTAACTCATCTAAATCTAATCTTACGGTATAATTTAAGAACTCCTGTTCTTTTTTATCAAAAGTGACTTTTTCACCATTGATCACTTTATCAGTTTTCTTATACAATTCATTTATTTCATCATTAGTCATTTTTGGACTATCTTTTTCTTTATTAATTTCTTCTAAAGGAATATTCTGTATTTTATTTATTATCTTAATATTTTTCTTTTCTTTATATCCCTTATAAGAAAATGCAAAGTCAAATAATATTAATGTTGTAAAAATCATTATTAATATTGTTGGAGTTGTTAATACTTTATGCCAAACACCTGCTTTTGAAGATATTTTAATAACTTTTCCAATTATTTTATCTTTTGTTATAGCCACATCTTTAGCATTGTTAGCATCTCCTTTAGTAACATAACTATTAGTATTTACAGTTACAATTCTATGCGTGATATATGATTTTTCATTTTTAAATGTAACAATATCTCCAACGTTATAATTATTACTATCTTTTACAATTATTAAATCATTTTGACTAATAGTTGGTTCCATACTTCCGGTTGCCACGCTAAAAACAGAGTATCCAAATAATTCGAAATAATCCTCTCCTTTTAGCATCATTCTAACTTTACCAATTATTATTAATACTAGTACTAAAAACACTAGCAAAGTTAAAATATCAACAATAGTTTTAACAACTTTCTTTATTATTTTAACTACACCCCATTTTTAATTTCCTTCATTACCTTCATTTGGATCTTGGTATTCAACTAAAGTTTCTCCTAAATATTGAACAGCATGCACATTAATAGGAATAGACAATTGGTTATTTTCAACCATTCCTAATTCAGTATCTGACTCATCATGATTTCCATCATCATCCCAATTTAATGTTACTCTTATGGTTATAACTTCATCATTTTGTATTGAAGCTAAACTAACTATTCCAGAATATGTGTTAACATCTGTTCTTATTGTGCTTCCTGAATTTAAAGCTTCAACGCTAACATTGATATTGTCTTCATAATCGATTTCATCTACTAAAAATTCAATATCATATTTTACTGCAACATCGCAGTCGGTAGCATCAAATATTAAATCAAAATACGCACTTGTTCCAGGCGCAATATAGCCATCAGCAACTGTAGCAGAACTTTCATATACAAAGTTGCTTATAGTTATATCTTCATCTAAACCAGATGTTATTAGCTGATTGCTCAATTTTATTATCCATCTTCCTATATCATTATTTGCTATACCATATGCATCTGTCTCAAATAAAGCATATGTGTTTTTAAATATTATAGCAGTCATTGCAAATAAAGCTAATACGCCTATCCATAATAATATTTTAATTTTACTCTTCTTCATCTTTACTAGATTTAACTTCTTCTATAATTGAATAAACCTCATAAACTACTGCAAATATTGTTGGGAATATGATGAAAAACATAAATCCCCATTTTGATTCTAATATCGATAAAACTAATCCCCATTTATGATATATTTTAGCATCTTTTGCAGGGCCAATTAATTTATTATATGATACTGAATCATCTCCAAAATAATATGCATCTTCTGCATGATCAACTGAATCAATTTTATTTATTTTTCCATAATTAATAAATACTGCATCTTCTGGATTATCAATATAGAAAAATGCGAATTCTCCTACACTATATTTGCTCTCAGCTACTTTTTTTGCTACAACAATATCATTTTTTAAATAATTAGGTTCCAATCTTTCATTATCAACTATAAATATTGAATAATCACCAATTTCGCTAACACTATATCTGTTATAGGAAAGCAATAGTATCGTTGTTATTATTGCAACCACAACCCAAATACTAATCAACACCCATTTTATCACATTACCAATTATCTTCATTTTACATCTCCCTACTATATTTAATTATAATATTTTACCCATTTTTAGTCAATTCTTTGCTAGAATCGATAACAAATTTTATATCTTTTAAATTAATTCCAAGATTAATTATGTCATAATATATTAATAATTTATCTATACTTTCAATAACCTTATCTACTTGATCACCACTTATTTTTTCTTCATCGACAATAATACCATTCAATTTATATTTTTGAGTAATCATTTCTAAAACATCTTTTTCCTCTAATAAGCCAATATTATCAATTACATCAACATTTCTGTCATAAATATATTTTTGTAATTCATGCATATTATCATCTATTGATTTAATATTTATCTCTACATCTTGTTTTTCTAATAGGTTAATAAAATAATTAAAATTATATGTAGTTAATTTTAAAACATCATAATAATTAGTTTCATTAGTGAAATAATTTTTAATTACATCTTTAATTGCAAGTTCATCTAATTCCTTATACAAATTTAAAAGGTTAGCTATTATTTTTTCTCTATCAAGTTTAGCATTAGCAAGTTTTTCTCTATTAAGTTTAAATAGACCTTTTTTATTAATCTTTTTATTAATTGTAAACAGATTTTTCTCTTCTTTAGATATTTCTTTTAACTTATTATTAAATAAGTCTTTATATTCTTCTTTATGGCTAAATAATTCTTTAAAATCAGTAATTATAAATTGATATTTTGAATATCCCTTATATTCAATTAATGATTTTTTATAATTAACTAAATTACCATAATTCCTTACATTTTCAATATTTGCTACTAAACTATTTACCAAAATATTCATTTTGTTTTCATCAGCATACTCATCTATATCTAAAACACTATTGATAAATAAATCATATATGTATTTTTTGTTTGTATGCTTAATATTTTCAATATCATCTAGCTTTGCTCTATATAGTGCTATATAATTATGGAAATCAAATTTAGCATATTTTTCTTTATAGTATGCATCAATTTTAGATTTATTTTTATAATATAAATACCATACATTTAAAGATATCTGCTTAATAATATTTGGTTCTTTAAAATATATTTCATTAAATATATTTTGAATTTCTTCTTTAGAATTCAATAAAGTATTTATATATAAATTAACACTTTCAGTATGATTAAAATCTTTTTCAGTTAAAATTATGCCTACTGTTTTAAAGCTATCAAATATTTCTTGTATCACTTCATTTATAGTACTTAATCCTTCAGCACTTGAATTATTTAATTTATATAATAGATAATTTAAATTCATTTTTTCATTTGAAGAACATCTTACATCTGACAATTTTAATGTATCATAATCAAGATTTATTTCATCTAATTTTAATAAAGTGCTTTCATACATGCTAGATATGTTATCTTTTCTTCTAATAATTTCATTTTCACATTCTTTTAATTTTGCTTGGTATTCTTCAAAACATTTCGTAACATATTCAGTATATTTTTCAATATTCTTCTTATTATTTGTAGGAAGGATATCTATGTTAGAATTAATTTTTTCAATTTCTTCATTTATCTTCTCAATCATTTTTAATATCCTCCAATTTTTGACTTAAATTCTCTACAAAATTCTTTAATATTTTATAAAGTTCCAATAAATCTTTGTTATTTAATTCGCTCATAAATTCCTCCCTATTTTATAATAATATATCTTTCTAAAGTACCTATTACTGAGGTATCTCCATAAAGAATAAATTCTATTTTATAAGTTCCTGTTAATAAGTTATCTTTTAATGTAAATGTTACTTGTGCATTATCCGTTGGATCACTTAAGAATACATATTCATTTGTATCGTATCCTTGGAATAACACAGTATCAAAATAATCCTGTGCATCTACTAATGTATATGTTGTGTCATATACCTCATTATAATTTCTTCTATACATTTTGAAATTAATTTTTGGATTTGTAAGACCGGAATTATATCTTACATTATATACTATAGTATTTACTCCATTTGTATTTAATCCTGTTTCTGCATCTATCATCATTTCCTCAGCTGATGTTTCAATATTTAAACCATAGATTTCATTTACAATCTCAATATCAAAATCAATATTATCAGAAGAATTTAATCCGTAATAAATGCCATCAGGAGAACCAAATGTCTCAACTCTTAGTTTATAATCTCCACTTGCAAGACTAGATGTCCCTGTATTAACAATAATCCATTTTTCAGCACTATCAACTTTATCAGCAATCTTAACTCTTGTAGTTCCATCTATATTTGGATAATATCTATCTTCGCCAATAGTATAGTATAGACCAAGTAGAGTAATTCCAGGAACAACATTACCATCTTCATTAATTAATGATATCTTAATACCTAATTTAGAATCAAAGTAATGTGTATCATATATTGTTGCAGAACCAACAGTAGATTGTGTATATTCAATGTTTAAATCTGCTGTAAATGATTCACCAGCATATATTTTATCCTTATCTAGTTCACCATCTATATCTATTACAGCATCCTTATTAGCATAAATATTATACACCAGATCCAAATGTTGTGGTGCTAAAACACTATAAATTGTGTCATTTGTACTATTTCTTATTTCTATTAATAATTCATTATTAAGGGCATCAGATGTTATATTTGTATCACCAAAATCAATTATAAATATGAAGTCTTCATTGCAATAATTATTTGTAGTACAATATTCACTATTTTTAGAAGCATCATTATAGTAAACACCACTATTAATAGCTCCCATAACTTCAAACATTGAGAAGTTATATGTAACCTCATTATTAGTGCTCAATTCAGTTGTTGCATCATTAACATCTGATTGCGTTATTATATGATAATAATACTCAGGTGTATTCTTACTTAAGTCTATCATAGTAATTTTAGTATTTAATGGCAAAACATAATTTGATACCAATGTTCTATAATATCCTGTTCTATAAATTGTAGATCCTGAATTAAATAGTGAATAATATGTGCTTATTGCAGATGATGAAGTAATGTTAGCAGTTGTTGATGTAAATAAATCATATTTTCTACCTGGTGTTAAAGCTCCTTCATAGTTTACTGTATCAAATAATGTACGTGTTAAGTTAACAGTAACAATTAATCTCTTTGTTTCTTTGGTTAAAGCATCAATTTGTCTTACTGACATCAATTGAATTCTAACTCTACCCATATCTCCAGAAGTACCAATATTCTTAGAGTGGTGTAAGTAGAACAATACGGTTGGTGTCGATGTACTATTACCACCAACATACTCACGGGTACCAATTATATTATTATTTGCTCTTGATAAGAATGATGTATAACCGTTAGTTAACCAACCAGAGTTACTTGTTTCCATTGAAAGGCCCATAATTGTGTCTGCATCATTAGTTGTATTAGCAATTTTATTAATACTTGTTTTTTCAACTAATTGAATTCCACTAGCTAATTCACTATAATCAAATCCAAGAATTTGAAAACTTGTATTTGGTTCAGTAAAGTCTCTTAATGACAACTCAGTAGTACCAAGAGTTGAATACTTAGATGCAGATAAGTCAACTTCGTATTCAATTACACCTTCACCAATAGTCCACATGTACATTTGTCCAACAGGTGGTATTGGTTCTATATAATTAATTTTATTTTTACTTGTTTCCTCATCAATATAGTTAGTATAAAAACCGTCAACTTCAATATCATGGTTTGTTTTATGAAGGCCTAATACATAAGAACTTACATTATCGAATACGCCACTCCAATCAAGTACATCATCATAATTATATTTATTATAAATACCTGTATTAATTGTTCCATTTCCATTGTATTTATACATTCCAAAGAATGACATACCACTTACTTCACCATAGTCGGTAACACTTTGGTTTTTAGCGATATTTAATTTCTTATCAATGTACATGTATACTCTATTATCAACATTTTTAGTTACTGTTCCGTTATCAGTATCAATATCTACTTCTGCAAGAGCTCCTGTACTTGTAAGACTTCTAAATTCTTTAAGTAAGTTAGCGCCAGTCTCTAAGAACAATGTTGAATTGTTTTTAAGATCTAATCTATCTATTCTTGATAGAGTAAACAATACATCTGAGTATTCATTTTCTCTATCGGTTGCTCCGACTAATATAATTGCAGAATTATCTATAATTAAATGATCAGTTCTTTGAATTGAGATGTTTCTCTTAGGATTATTAAATGTTCCATAATTTTTAATTGTTACAACACTAGTACCTGCTGCTGTTGAAGCATTACCACTACCAAATATAGATCCATCTATTTCGAAGTTAGTTCTATTTGCTCCATTTATATTAACATTGATACCTTGAGTAACGCTGACGAATGTCCAGTCGTATACATCAGATCCAGAAGCATTTGCTTCACCACCACCGAATACTGTACCACTTATAACAATGTCCCCACTACTAATTCCATTTACTAGTGTAACATCATTTCCTATGTTAACATCTGTTTCACCATATACTTTAGAAGTATTTGCGCCACCATACACATTTCCATGTATTATAGCACCTGCAATTTTTACTGATGCAACGGAATTATCTGCTGATTGAGTACCAGTTTCGGCGGCATTTCCACCACCAAATACTGAACATGTACTAAGAACAGTACAAGAAGAAGTTCCTACTTCAGTAGTTCCACCAACAGTGATACTTGTATTACCATATACTGTTGCAGTAGATCCATTTCCTCCGGCATAAGCACTTGCTCCTAAAGTAGAGTCATTTATTAATACATTTGTACTTCCATTAACTACTCCGTTGTTTCCTCCACCATATACATTTGATGTTACATCACAGTCAAATACTTTTAATGATGTAGAACCTGTAACTGTTGCAGTTAAACCATTTCCTCCAGCGAAAGCAGATCCGCCAATATCAACACCATCGAGTGTAATATTTGTGCTTCCTCCAACTGTTCCGTTGTTTCCTCCACCATAGATATCATGAGTGATATCGCTATCTTCTATAGTCATTGTTGTACTTCCACCAACTGATGCAGTTGATCCATTTCCTCCAGCAAATGCTGTTCCTCCAACAGTAACTTCAGTTAATGTAATATTTGTATTTCCTGTTACTACACCATTGTTTCCTCCGCCGTATACATCATGGGTAACAGTGCTGTCTTCTATAGACATAGTTGTGTTTCCACTTACTGTTGCAGTGGCTCCGTTTCCTCCGGCAAATGCAGTACCACCAATAGTAGCACCATCAACTGTTATATTAGTGTTCCCTGTAACTGTTCCGTTGTTTCCTCCACCATATATATCTCCAGTAACTGAACTGTCAGTTATAGCCATATTAGTGTTAGTACTTACTGTTGCAGTAGCACCATTTCCTCCAGCATAAGCATTTCCTCCAATAGAAGCATTTTCTATTGTTACGTTTGTGCTTCCACCTACTTCTCCGTTGTTTCCTCCACCGAATAAGTTAGTTGTTACACTTCCACCTAATAATTCAAGAGTAGTATCATTTTCAACATCAGCAGCATTTCCACCGCCATATACTACATTTATTGTTCCACTATTAATTGTTACATTTGTACTTCCTGTATCAGCTTCATTTCCTCCACCAAACAGGTTAGTTATAACCGCATTGCTTACTTCTATATTTGCTTCATCAGTTTCTCCACCGGCATTATTACCACCATACAAATTAGTAATTGTTCCGTGAGTTATTGTTACATTAGATTCATCAACGTCTCCTAATTGGTTTGAACCACCATATACACTTGTAATATTTAAACTATTACTTGATGGAGAAATTGTTACATTTGTTGTATCTGCTCCAGCTTGATTACCTCCACCATATATTGCAGTGATTGTTCCACTGGCATTATTTACAAGTACGTTAGTTGTATTAGTTACATCAGCAGCATTTCCACCACCAAATATTGTAGTTACACTACCATTATTTATTTCTACGTGAGTATCTGTAGCTTGTGCTTCATTTCCTCCACCGTAGATTGTTCCAACTGTTCCTGCGTTTAAAGTTACATTGGCATCAGTTGTTACACCACCGGCATTATTTGCTCCATAAATTGTTCCAACTGTCCCACCGTTAACTTCAACATCTGATTTACTAACATTTCCTGTTTGATTAGAACCACCATAAATTGTTGTTACGTTAATAGTTCCTGCATTGCTTAATGTTACATTAGTGTTAGTTACTCCAACTGAGTTACCACCACCATATATATTTGTAACTGTACCTTTATCTACATTAACATTTGAAGTTGTTACAGCACCAGATTGATTTGATCCGCCATATACATTAGTAATGCTTATATTGTTGCTTCCAGATTGTTTAATTAAGTTAACATTTGTAGTTGTTGCTCCAGCTTGGTTTCCTCCACCATAGACATTTGGAATTGTATTAGTAGCATTTCGAATGTTAACTGTAGTTGTTCCAGTATTTACTAGGTTTCCTCCACCATATACAGCAGAAGTTACTTGCCCACCATTTACATTAACAGTAGTTGTATTACATGTACCACCTTGGTTATTGCCACCAAATATTGTACTTGTAGAGCCGCCAGTAACATCAATAGTCGTAGTTAAAACTGTACCGCTTTGATTAGAACCACCATACATAGTGGTTACACTTCCGCCTCTCATATAAATATGAGTATTATCAACAGAAGTTTTATTTCCTCCACCATATACGTTAGTGATTGTTCCACCATCTATGTATACAACTGGATCTTTAGCAGGTTTCCCTGCCTCATCAAATCCGCCAAATACATTGGTGATTGTTCCACCGTTAATATCAACAGTTATTTGTCCTGGAATGTATGGAGTACGAGTACTACTACCTTTTGCACCTCCAAATACCGAATCAGTGATTGTTCCATTATTTATTGTTACATTAACAGTTTTACTATTAGCAGCAGGATTAATATCAACACAGTTTACAGAACCAAATGCACTACCGCCATAGACTGAACCACCTATTGAAGGCCCGGTTGAAGATGTTCCAATAGTTACATTAATATTATCATTTACAAAAGTACCATAATCTGTACTATCTTGCCATCCTCCTTCACCACCGCCATATACATCAGTACCAATAGTACCAGCTTCTATATTAACAGTTGCAGAACCATATATTTTACCTTTTGTACGAGAACCACCATAAACTGAACCATCGACTGTTCCAGCATCCATTGCTATTGTGACATTACATGTATTGCTTGTAGATCCAGCTCCATTATTGTTTCCACCACCATAAACTGAACCTTTTATTTCTGCTCCATGGATAATTATATTTGTAGTATACGTTTGGTTAGAACCATTTTGACCTGTCGCACCATAGTTTCCTCCACCATATACATTTTTATTAATAGTTGCTTCCCCATCTATAATTACATTTGAATTGTTAACGGTTCCAATCGAACTATATCCTTGTCGTCCATTTCCGATTCCAAATACACTTCCAGCTTCAACTTGTGAATTTGTTTCAAGAGTTCCTGCTGATACAATTGCTGGATCTCCTATTACTGCATTTCCACCAATATATACATACGAGTCGCCATCAACTGTACTTGTATACTGTGTATCATCTCCTTCAATACCATTTGATCCACCGAACACAGCATAGTTGACTCTTCCACCTGTTACTTGAATAATTCTATTTCCATAAGTTTCGCTTCGTCCTGCACCACCGATAATTATATCTACATAACCACCCTTCATATATATATAAGTGTCATTATAAGATTTAATATCAGTTCTTGATAAAGGTCCACCAATTAAATTATATATCCATCCGCCCTCAACAATAGCTTGTCTTGGACTATAGTGTGATCCTGAGTTACGACCACCTACATATACTCCTGATGCATAATCGGCTTTGTCAGTCCCAAATCGTCCACTCTTAATCAAAGTATGCAACATAGTTGTTGTAATATTAGCACCTCTAATATTTCCAAACCATGATCCAGATAGACAGTATATAACTTCAAGTTTGGTACTTGTCATTGGAGTAGTTTCAGTTACTCTATCAAAATCATTTCCAAATGTACCATAAGCATCTACATAAGAAGTAAATGTACTTAGGTAATTCGTGTTTGCACCTGTAGTAGTTAAACCTAAGTTGTTATAAACACCCGACTCTACGATAAAAGTATATCTTGCAGTATTTGAACTGCTTACTGCTGACATATGCCCACCGATAATATAATCAAAACTTACTGTACTATTGTTATATGTCCCAATATTTCTTCCTATTTTAACGTTAAAATATCTTCCATATATACTATTGTCAGCAGGGTCAGTACTATAATTCCAACTTCCACCTTCTACTGATGGGGTTGTATCATTAGTTATTCTACTCACACCTCGTACTCGCATATTTTCAATTTTTGTATCGGCATATGCCAATATTTGTAAGCTTCTTGCATCCCAATAATAACTATTGTAGTTGTTTGTATTTCCATAAACAGAAGTAAATGTAAATGGCTTATTTTGACTAGAACCCCATGTACTAGTTAAGTTGCTTGTAAGAATTACTACATTTGTATCTCTTGTAGTTTTGTAATATATTATGTCTCCTGGTGTATATACCTCTGGCATACTATTTTCATCATAATATTGTATTAGTTCATAATAACTACATCCAGCATTTTGATTACATGTCCCAGTTGTTAATGTATTTCCATTTGAATCAAAATATCCTGCCAGTGGGGTATTTCTAGGAACTGTTACATTTCTATAAAATCCAGCTGTTGTTCCTCCATCTGCTATTTCTGAGGTATAATTTAATGTTTGTGGTACAGCAGTCGCTGTCATAACTCCATTAACCAATTGATAATATGTCGTATTGGCATTATAGTTTCCAGTAGCGGCAGTGTAATAGTAACATGTGTTACTATAATAGCTACCTGGACATGTTTGATCATATAATGAATTACCATTATCGTCTAAAGCACCATTAGGATAAGAACGTCCACCCCTAACACTATTTCTAGTATAAAATCCATTAATATTATATACATAACTTACAGTTGATATTGCATGAAATCCAGCTGAATCTAAATAACTAAATGTATTACTCCAACTTGTTTGATAGTTTCTTTGTACACCATGTCCCCAAACTGCATAGAAATTAATACTTATATTGTCTGGAATATTAGAAGTATATGTAACAGGTATCTTTGCACTTCTCACATAAATATCTGTATCAAGTGAAATATTAACCCCTAATGTATCAGTTAGCCATCCTTGGAAGAATTTTTGATTAGGTCCTTTTGAGAAAGGATTATCTATTAAATCTATTTCAATATAATCATCACTATCATCATTAGAAGTTCCATTATTATTAACTGGATATACTTTATAATATATAAATTGATTATGGTTTTCAGTACCCGATACCACACCAGTGCTTTGATTATCTATATCTCTGCCATAATAATGTATTTCAGTATAAACTAAGTTATTATCATTATAAATATTTTTATTTGTCTTGCTAGGTAATCTACCATCACTAGAATATGTATAATTTAATCCTTGATAATAATTAGTATCGCTTTCATAATCATTTATATAAACAACTGTGCCTTCAGTTCCGCTGGCATGGGCAGATGGCGCTGTAGCACGCATGGTTTTTCTACCTTTTACTACTTTTTCTTCATTTCTACCATTGTTTTGAAGTTTAAATGCATTATCTTGTAATTTCCACTTCAATTCAGATTTTGAATTTAGCATACTTAGCATAGCTTTAGTAGAATAGCTATTCTTAAATGTTATTTTGTTATCATATATATTGTATCGATAAATAGTATCCTCTTCTTTAAGCTCATAATCATTTATAACTGGAAAAGCATTATCGTCATATATAATATTTTCTATATTTGAATCTTGATAATTCGCAACTAATAATGCGCTTCCAAAAGTACTATTTGTTTTGCCAATTGCAATATTAATGATATTATTTTCTCCATTATCATTTAATACAAACATGGATAAATCATTATCTAATTTTTTTTCTTCAACATTTATTTTAATGTTATCTATTGAAATGTTATTAATATTTGAATGAGTAACTTCTTTAAATAATGAAACGTTTACTTTACTAATCTCAACCTTTTCAGAAACAGATTCACTTTCTTCTGAATTATCAGTTTCAGTTGGTTCATCTTCCACAGGAGTTTCTTCAACAAAATATGGTTCTTGTGGTGTTTCATTCTCATTATTTTCTTCTTTAGTAGTATTACTATCGGTTGTTTCTTCTGTAGTTGATTCTTCAGAATCACCTACTATAGATTCATCACTATTTTCATTATTTTCTGAACCTGTTTCAGAAATCATTTCATTTTCTTCTGTTTTAATATCATTGGCAAGAAGCATAGCAATAGGTTCACTATTAGTATTATTTTCTTCTTTAGTATCTTCTATAATTTCTTCTTTTACTTCTTCTTTTACTTCTTCTTTTACTTCTTCTTTTACTTC
>AUXO010645715.1_pt1 | contig 15768 bp, 16 predicted proteins | sample 768731 | NCBI WGS metagenome assembly AUXO01 (sample SAMN02715735, study PRJNA202380) | gut metagenome | biome: sheep rumen | host: Ovis aries | place: New Zealand: Palmerston North
GTAGCGCAGTTGGTAGCGCGCGTGGTTTGGGACCATGAGGTCGCAGGTTCGATCCCTGTCGCCTCGACCATTCTTAAAATAGTCAAAATCAAAGAATAGCAAGTGAATTAACACTTGCTATTTTTGGTTATTAAATAAAAAAGTGACGAAAAAGTGACGAAAAGATAGGGAGATTTTTTAAATATATTTAATTGACATTAAAAAATCTTTATATTACAATGATTATAAAGATAATTAATTAAAAGGAGTACTGCCATGAAAAAGATATTTTATTTGTTAATAATAATTTCAATAGTATTAAATTGTATTTCTTTCTTTATGATTTACAAATTAGAAAATAAATATACAAATTTACAACAACATGAGCAAATTTCCGATGTAAAAAAAGATACTGCACTTTCGGGTACGAAATGGAAATTATATGTTGAAAATTCATATGTTTTTTCTGTAACTATGAATGCAGCTGATAGGGAAAAATTTTTATCTAATATTCCTAAAGTTGAAATAACATACGAATTTATGCCTAATGGAGAATTGTGTGCTAATGGCAATATTGCAGGACTATATGATAATGAAAAAGTTCTTTTAAAAAGCAAAAACGGAAAAATAAATATTTCTAGCTATTATTTAGTAGATGATGAACTATATGTAAATTTTTTATATTATGATGGAAATTTTGTAGTATCAACTGATGTATATAAATGTGATAAGATAAAATAGTATTAATAAAACATTAGAACAATGTAAAGGCATTCGTTATAAAGCTGTAATTACAATGCTCTAATGTTTTTATCTTATATGTTATTAGACGGTTTTTACTTTTAAAAAATCATTCATTTTATTTGCAACTTCTTTAAATTCGCTATCAAAGAAATGGGAATAAATATTATGAGTAATTGAGATATTTGAATGTCCTGCTCTCTTACTAATTATTTGAGTTTGAATACCACTACTTATTTGTAACGAAATACTTGTATGTCTTAATCCATGGAATGTTATATCTTTTAAATTATACTTTTTTATTACATGTTTAAGTATCTTATATGGTCTATCAGGATGCATATCTTCGCCGTAGTCTGTGGTAAAGACTCTTTCAGAATTTCGCCATTTGTTGCCTAACTTTAATTTTAATTTTGATTGTTCTGTTTTATATTTTCTTAAAATATTTAATGTAGTTGGAGCAATATAGATAACTCTATTACTGGTATCTGATTTTGTGTTTTTTTCAAAAGTTCCATATCCTGAAACGTATTGAGTGACTTTATTAATATTTATAGTTGAATTTTTGAAATCAACATCACACCACTTTAAACCTGTGATTTCACCACGTCTGCATCCACTGTCTAATGCTAGTAATATTATTGCTTGATATTTAATAGGCTCAGATCTTAAAGATTTAATTAGTTTTTCTACATCTGAAGGAGTATAATAGTTAATTTCTTTTTTATGAACTTTTATAGGTGTTACTTTTGAATTGGGATTAATGGAAATATAATCCCACTTTATTGCAGTATTAAAAATTTCAGTCATTAAAGTGTAGTGATGTTTTATTGTTTTTTCAGAATAACCTGTCTTATTTTTTCCTTTATGACATGTTTTTAATTCGTTATAGAATTCTTCAAGTATTCTAACATTTACATCTTTAACTTTAATATGTCCTATACATTCAAGTATGTTATTACATATTCTTTTATATTCAGTATATGTCTTTATTCCAATTTGATTTTTTTTATATTCTAACCATTCATACAGTAATTCCTGCATAGTTAAATTGTTTTTTTTCACATAAGTATTGTTTTGGATTTGAAGTTTAATTTCATTTTCACGTAATATAGCATCTTTTTTACCACCATAAAAGGTTTCAATATGTCTTATTCTTTTATTTCCATTATACCCAAGTACTACAAATAATTTATATTTTTGATTTTTTATCAGCTCCTGTATAGCCATTATAAACACCTCAACTTTTATTCCATTTTATATTCTTTTTAAACCAATTTCGGTATTCATCAATTGTAATTTTTCCGGATTTGCATTCTTCCATTTTTTCTTTAGCTGATAAGTTCCATTTATCAAATTTATCGTATATTTTTGAATCGTTTTGTCTGTTTCGATTTTTCTTACTACATTGAGTTTTATAATTGCTCCTATAAATATAATAAATAGTGTCATTGATTTTTTTTATGTCATTTGGCAAGTTTCTGCAAGTATAAAAGTTATTTTGAGGACTAGGATTATCACAAAAAACTTGTTTATTATGAGGAAAAAAATATTTACCACAATTTTTACACTTTTTTATTCTTATCTTATGATCTTGTAAGAATTTAATATTAACTGAAATAAAGTCAAAAATTGAATTTATTTCATAAGAACATACTGTTTCTTTAGGAAAGGAATTATCATCGATAATTTCATAATCTTTTGTTATTGGTTCATTATATATTGTATATCGTGGCATTTCAGAAAAAAAAGAAAAATCTGAAAAATAATCACTCAAAATAGTTGGTATAGTTGGTAGTGATTTCATCAGCTCACTATTAGTTAAATAGTTTATTGAATTACTTATCTTAATAAAATACTCATCAATTGAATTATAATGATTTAATAAATCTTGCTTTGTAACAGAATCAGATTTATGTCTTGGTATAAAAATAAGTAAATCAAACAAATCACGCTTTAAAAGTTTTTTTATAAACCAGCAAAAAAAATATTTTTCATGTAATTCCAGCAAAATAGAATCTAAAGTTGTTTCTAAGAAGGATTTAAGATCATCTTGCTTATCAGTGCTATTTAAGAAGGACAAATGTTTATCCATATTCTTAAAAAGAACATAAGATATACTGTTTTTAATAACGGATAAATTATTAATTAAATTAAGATATTCTGTACCAACAGAATTAAAAAAAACAATTTGGTTTCCTGGTGAAGGTGAGAAATATTCACGACCCTTGCAAATTAAAAATGAGTTTTCATAAAACAAAGTCATTAAACCTCCTAAAACTAAATACACTAAAGTTATAAGTTGATCGTTTCTAAGTGTCATAGTTTCTATTGAAAAATATATTGAATTTTTAAAAATTATAGCATAATATCTGAAATAAGTCAACATGTTGTTGTTGCTGTTGCAATAAAACTAAATACACCAAAGATATGAGAGAGGGAGGTGATACATAGTGAATAAAGAAATTACATTAGCATGTATAGACAATGGTGTAAAAAAATATCAAGTAGCAGAGAGACTAGGAATTACTGATTCGACATTTTCAAAAAAGTTGCGAAAAGAGCTTTCTAAAGATGAAAAAGAAAAAATTATAAATATTATAAAAAAGTTAGCTAAAGATTCAGAAAAGGAGGTAAATAGTAATGCAAGTATTTACAGTTAAAGAATTGGCAAATTATTTACAATGCTCTGTGTCAAGTATAAGAAATCTTGTGAGAAACAGAGAAATTCCATTCTTTAGAGTGGGGAGTAAATTAAATTTTAATAAAGAGGCGATTGATAAATGGATAAATTGGCAAGAAGAAAAAAATATGAGAAGAGATGAACAGGTTATTAACATAAGACAATTAAATGAATATGACGAGAGGTGTCATAAATGAAAGATGAAAAAATAAAAAAAAATTTTATATTATATCATAGTCAATATGATATTCTTTCAGAATTAACTGATGAAGAGGCAGGAAAACTCATAAAAGATATTTTTGAATATTCAATAGAAGGAACTATACCAGAGTACAAAAAAGGGACAGCAATGTTAATAGCATTTTTATCAATAAAAAAGGATATTGATGTTGCAAATGAGAAATACCAAAAACGATGCGAACAAAATAGTAAGAATGCAAGATCAAAATGGAAAAAAATAATTTATGACAATAGAATATTTTTAAAGACAGAATATGAAGAATATGCTGAAAAGAATAATATAACATTGACTTTTGAAGAAATATATGAGGAAGAATATAAATTATATTTTGATAGAGAATATGAAATCATAAAGAGCAGATATAAAAATGAATCATTTACTTCAACCATGATAGAAAAATGTTTTCTATGAGTATAGAGTAAAGATTAATTTGGGTATAAGAATATATGGTAATGCAATTGCATACAATTGCATGCAATGGAAACTGATATGATAAGAGAAGATTAAGATAGCGATAAGATAAGGAAAGAATAATAAGAAGATAACAACAGGAAAAGAAAAAGAGTTTTTAAGAGAGAAAGAAGAACAAAAAAATAAAGAGAAGGAGAAATATAAATGGCAAATATAAAAAATTTAAAACCAATTCAAAGCAAGAGTGAAGCTAGAGAAAAAGGAAGAAAAGGAGGAATAAAATCTGGAGAATCTAGAAGAAAAAGAAAGGCTATAAAAGAACAGTTAGAAGATATTTTGACAATGCCTTTTAACTTGAAAGATAAGAAAGGAAACGAATTAATAGAAAAATACAAATTATTGGGAATTGAAGGAGAAATAGATAATCAGATGGCTATTGCAATAGAATTGTTTTTAACGGCAATAGGAAACGAAAGAGAAAAAATACAAGCAATTAAAACTATAAGAGAAATAGTTGAAGATGAAGTATTTGAAAATGAAGAATTTAAAGTAAATATAAGAGTTATTGGAAAAGAGGAATATAAAAATGAAAAAATGTAAAGAGATTTTTTTTGATACATCCATAGAAGAACAAGAAAGTTTAATAAATATGGATTATAGTAAAAAAGAAGTATATGTATATACTTCTAGAAAAATGGTATATGAACGTATACTGAAAAGAGCAGGAACTCCTGCCAAAATAATTATTACTGATAATAAAATAAGTGGAGCTATATGGTGCATTCCTTTTAAAGACAAAAAAAGAATAACAGCAATACTTTCTAGACCTATATTAATAGGAAATATGAAATAATTAACATTAAAAAAAATGATATAAAAAAACTATAATGGTAGCAAAACAATAAGAGATTAGCTTAACACTAGAAATGTAATCTTATGCAGTTTCTTTATATTTGACGGTAATTATATCATAAAAGAATACAACTAACAATGATTGTAACATAGAGGGTTGAGAATAAAAAGAGTAAACTAAAAAAAGCTAATTAAAAGATATTTTTAGGATAAAAATATCTTAAACAATATAAATTCATTGTCTCAAAATAATTATATGTTAAAAACTATTTTAAACACAATAAAGAAGGTTCTAAAAGGGAACTTTGACAATACTCTTGATTTTTGATATAATATAAAAGGATAGAATTTTGACTTCCAATTATAGCTGAACTTTTTAGAGTTGGAAGCTTTAGGAAGTAAAGTACTATCTATTCATATTAGATTGATTTAAGTGACGAACTATTATTAGTTCCAAGTACTTTGTTATCAATCTAATGGTTTATTTTGTTTAAGGTTAATATAATTCAGTACAAGTGACTTAAAAGACGGTTTAGATAATATCTAAATGGTCTTTTAATTTTTATAAATATGTTATATAATACAATCAAAATATAATAAATATAAAATGGAGAGATTCTATGAATAAGAATAATTTAAAAATATTATGTATTATTGAAAGAGTTCTTATAATTGCTATTGTTATAGGAATTTGCTTAATGGATATAAATGGAGATGTTAGATCTTTAATAATTATATTAGGGATAATTCTACTGATATATTTACCTGAGCAAACTAAGAAAAAATTTGAAAAAAAAGAAGAAAGTATAGAAGAAGCTATTCACAATAGTATAAAAGATTATAATGATTATAATCAGTTGGAAAAAATAGAGTTAAACGTAGTTGATATTCCTACAGAAAATACTGAGAAAAAAGATTTAAGAATAGAGGAAAACAATGATATTGTAAAGAGTAGTTATGAAAATCCAACTATAGATTTACTATCAGAAGATGTGGAAATTAGAGATGTTATACAATCAAAAGAATATACTGATAGTAAATCAAAAATAATTGTTGGAGTAAAGGAAGATTTAAATACAAAAATAATTGATATACAAGAAACATCACATATACTGATAGCAGGAACTACTGGAATAGGAAAAACAACATTGTTAGATAATATTATTATAAATATAATATACAAAACTAAACCTGATGAAGTAAAATTTATTATGTTTGATACAAGCAATAACAGTTTAAGATTATATAATGGAATACCACATTTATTACTACCTGTTATTACAAATGTAAAATTGGCTAGTGGAGTACTAGCATGGATAGTACAAGAAATAGAAAATAGAAATAAAGAATTTTTAAGAGAAAATGTTGAGAATCTTACAGAATTTAATAAAAAAATGGAGACTGAAGAGAGGAAAAAAATTCCACCTATTATAATTTTAATAGATGAAATTTCAGATATTGTTAATTATGATAGAGATAGTATCAATGAATTTCTTGCTAAAATAACTAAGCAAGGTGAAAAAGCAGGAATATATATGATAATCTCTACAAATAGACCATCTTCTGATATTATTTCGGGAGCTGTTAAAGCTAATATTTTTACAAGGATAAGTTTCTATTTACCATCTAGACTGGACTCTAAAGTCATTTTAGATATGGATGGTGCTGAAACATTAACAAATAGAGGAGATATATTGTTCAAAACAATAGGAATAGCAAAACCAGAAAAATATCATTGTCCAAATATTTCAACAACAGGGGTAAAGAATGTAGTGAATTTTTTTAGAAATACTGGAAATAATTATCAAAATGATGCATTAAATGAAATAAATGGTAAATATTTTGATGAAGATGAAGACCCTTTTTTACAAGAAGCAATAGAAACAGTAGTAGAAACAGGACAAGCATCAACATCTTTTATTCAAAGAAGATTAAAAGTTGGATATGCTAGAGCAGGTGAAATTATAGATCAATTAGAAGAAAGAGGAATAATAGATGGTTATGAAGGAAGTAAGCCACGAAAAGTTTTGTGGACTATAGAAGACCTTGAAAAATACAAAACAAGTCTTAAGTAATAATGTTTAATTAGAAATAAAAAAGAGTTAATTACGAGGAAAGGACTCTAATTGTCCAACCTGGTTCAATTAACCCTCAAAATATTATATCATACTTTTTGAAATTTAGCAAAGTATTCTTGAAAATATTAATAATATGTTATATAATTAAAAATGGAACAATTAATCTCCTCAGGGAATTGTACCCTGACTGATTTTAATTAGTTCTTTTTTTTATAGTGGAGTTCTTACTAGAATTAGCGCTGACATTTTCTGCCAACGCTAAGGTAGGAACTATATTTTTAAATTTATGCTATATTCCTTATAGAAATCTTTTTTTGTAATATTGTATTTATCTAAAATAGAATCTATTTCTTTTAAAATTGTATTTATGTGTATATTTACCGTTTCTTCCTCTTCTTTTTCATGAAACAGAAAATTATTATAAAATATCAAATAAGAATAACCATTTATAATGACGGCAGGAAATCCTATAATCAATTGCAATATAAAACTTTTTATATACAAATATACAAATATAGATATACATGCACAACTAAATAAAAACATGATTAAAATAACAGGGGGGAAAAAAGTATTTTTAATACTAATTATTTCTTTATTCTTTTCTAATCTCTCAATATTTATATGATATTGTTTTGTCAAGAAAATAAGTTTATTTTTTTCTTCATCAGTTATATCATCTTCATATTTTCTATTACATATTTTAATATCTGAATCCATCACAATTCTCCTTTGTTTCATATATTTTTATAATTATTACCTGCTTTAGCACCTAGAATAAAAGCTAATGCAAAGTAATAATCATTTATTTTATACTCCAATTTTATTATAGCATTAAATTTCTGTCTAGCAGTTTCAGATAAATTATTTTCAAAATCTTCAATAGTATTAAAATACTTTTCATCCATTTCTTTAAATGCAGATATTTTATTAAGCAAATGCATATCTTTCTCAACTAATTCACTAATCCTACTAACTGCTGAGCGATTTAATAATTCTTCCAAAATTAATACCTCCTTAAATTGTTTATCACATTATAACATATTCACAAAATATGTTCAAGCATTGAATATATTCAAAACTATATTCATATAATATATTTACATATAGAGGTGATATTATGAGTATAAATTTCAAAAAGAAATCACAAAAAAACTATGTTCAATTTACAACTAGATTTGAGGAGGATTTGATAGAGCAGATAAGAAAAATAAGCAAAGAAACTGGTATTTCAATGAATGAAATTATAAATCAATCTGTAAGATATGCTTTAGAAAATAAGGAATAAAATTGTATATTGACAAAATAGAAACATAGAAAAACTAATGGAGTAAAATATGGAAAAAACAATATGTGGCACTTTAAAATTTAATAATAAAAAATATTATTTTAATTTTCAAGATAACATTTTAACTTTTCAACCACGAAAAATGCTTCCCTATGCAGAGTGGTTTTGGATTTATATAGAACCAGAGAAAGAATATATGCAAATTAACTTGGAAGGGGAAACTAATGAAGGAAAATATATAGCCTTCCTAAATGTAAGACCAGTTCAAATAGGGAGAGGAGCATATTCAACATATGTACCTGCATATATTAGTGGAGAGTCAAATAATATAATTCCAATAATAAAATGCGATAAAATAAAAACTATTACTTTAAAAGGTGATTGTATTGATAGATTATATTATTCAAAGCAAATAATTAGCAAGAAACACAATGAAAATAGAGATACAATTGTAAAAGTAGACCATGAAAAATTTAATAATAAAAAAATTAAAATTGAAAATGAAATACACAATTATTATGTCTTATATAAAGAACATGGAGCATCTGATTTAAATACAGTATTAAGTGTAAAATCTGTACTTGAAATTAATTTTGAAAAAGATAAAAAGTTAACAGATATTTTAAGTTGTTACTTAAAGGTAGAAAAATTTTTTTCATTTCTAAATAATAGAAAAATAATTTGCTTTGATGAAATAAAACTTTGGAAGCAAGTAAATTTAGATGGAAAACTAAATTATGTTAGTTTCGAATTAATAGTAAATCATAATCCTAAAGAAAAATTAGATTTATATAATAATAAACATAGTTATATACAATTTGAAAATATAGAAAAAAACTATGTGAAATTGTATTCAGAAATAACAAAAGATAGATTTATTACAAGTTATTATCCAACAAATAAAAATGAAAGTAATTTAGTTAATGACATAAAATATATTTCTTTAGCTAGTGCTTTTGAATCTGAGTTTAATGAACTATTTCCTAAACATAAAAGCTTAACTAATGAAAATTTTTCCAAAGTAAAAAATCAGTTGCTAGCTTATGTAGAATGTCAAATTTCGGATTGCACAAACAAAAAAATACTTAAATATTGGAAAGAGTTTAAAAAAATGATTGAAAAAACAGAAGGAAGCTTACACGAAAAAATACTATTCTCATTAAAAAAATTTGATAAAAATATAAGAAACTATAAGAATTTTTTATTAAAAGAGTATAAAATTAAAACAATTAACGATGGAGAATTGGCTAAATCTTTTGTAGACAGAAGAAATAAAATTTCTCATGGAGAACTCACACAGGGGTTTACAGATCAAGAGATGATTAGTTATCTGATAATAAAGATATTGGTATATTGTATCACATTACAAAGATGTGGGTTTAATGAGGAAGAAATAAATATCTTTTTAAGGCAACTATTTTTTATTTGATTTTATATAACCTAATTTAATCAACATCTGAATATGATGTTACAAGATATAGTAATGATTATATATCCTTTGAAAAAAATTCTGCTGCTAATACTGGAATAATGTTTTGCAATGGTGACGAAAAAGTGACGAAAATTAAAAATAATTAAGAAAATCTAAAATATTTTATAATAAAAAAAGAGGCGAATAGGTTAATTTTACAATACTTTAAGATAGTGTACAATATTTTAAAATAAGTGCAAAATCACATTCGATCCCTGTCGCCTCGACCATATTTGAAACTGTTTTCAAGAAAATTTTGAAAGCAGTTTTTTTATTTCTAAAAAATAAAAAAACATATCTAAGTAGAAATATAATATAAGAAAAAGAGAGTACTGAAATTCAGCATCTCTCCCAAAAGAATATAGTGTATTAGATAAGATTTAGAGTTTTATTCTGATGTTTTTTACTTTGCTTCAGTCACAGGAGTGACCTCATCTACCTTTTCATCGGAAGAGCCTTTAAGGTTGCTAAGACCTGAGAGGGCAGAATTTGAGAGTTTTGCAATCTCATCAGCCATAGGTTTACCATTAAGAGCTTTGTTTTCTGTATTCAGAACTTTCATCAAAGTAGGAATACCAGAAAGGGTATCAAGCAATGCATTACCAGTTCCTAACACATTGGTACCAGGAATGTTTCCTCCGCCAATATTGACAAACTCAGCATTCTGACCAAGATTAGCCATAATTTCCGCTGTTGCTGTAGCAACTTTGATCTGAGCCTCAGTAGTAATCTTGAGTTTTTCAATCTCAAAGTTAACTTTTTCATTAGCCGCACGAGCTTCAGCAAGGGCTCTTTCACCTTCTGCCTCAGCAAGTTTCTGCGCTTTGATACCATCTGCTTCAGCAAGACCTTTAGCTCTGATACCATCTGCTTCTGCCATAAGCTGTGCTTTATGACCAGCTGCTTCTGCCTCCTGCTGTGCTTTTACAACATCTGCGGCTGCAATACCTTCAGCACGAACCTTAGAAGCTTCAGCTTCTGCCTTTGCTTTTACAGCATCAGCATCCTTCTGAGCAACAGCTACACGAGCTTCGGCTTTTGTCTTTTCAACATCAGCCATACCAGTTGCTTCTTTACGCCGTGCATCAGCATGACGTTCAGCTACAGCAATTTCGTTTTCAGCTTCAATAGACTTGACGTCTGCAGAAGCCTGAGCATCAATTTTAGCAGTCTGTCTCTGAGCTTCGGCCTTGGTAATCATGACTTCACGCTCTTTCTGAGCAGCAAGATTTGCCTGTTCCTGCTTCATAATTTCAACTGCACCTTTGTGCTCTTCAACTTCTTTGGCACGCTTTGTAGCCTGTAACTGCTTAGCAATTTCAGCATTGGCTTGAGCAGTATCAGTTTCAACCTGGTTTGCAGCAATTTTTAGATCAGTTTCTTTACGTTTCTCATTGCGTTCCTGTTCTGCTTCCATTCGAGCAATATCTGCCTGTTTCTCAGATTCGGCTTCAGCCTTTTCTGCTGCAAGTGTTGCTTCAGCTTTCTTTTCGCGAGTGATACGATCAGTATCAGCTCTCTTGATTTCTTCAGCTTTTGCCTTTTCTGCCTGGTCAAGATATGCAATACTCTTGAAATATCCATTATTATCAGTGATATCCTGGATGTTTAAGGAAACAAGTTCAAGACCCATGTTGTCAAGTTCATCTGTAACAGATTCCTGAATGAGCTGCTTAAACTTTTCTTTATCTGCAAGGACTTGCTCAGGTGTCATTGATGCAACAACATCACGAACTGCACCCATAAGAGTGAGCTTAACGTCATCGATGATACCTTGATTACCTCTTTCTTTAAATGAGATAATGCAAGTTTCAAGCTTTTCCATATCCGATCTGTTGGGCCTAATCTGTGCGGTCCAGTCAACAAGTACAGGAACTGCAGTAGATGTCATAATTTCATCAGCAGGAGCTTTAACAGTTAACATACAAAGATCGAAAGTATCAGCCTTTCGGATAATAGGAATAATGAAAGCGCCACCAGACAAGATGTATCTAGGTTTTTTTCCACCATTAACGATGAGAACCTTATCTACATCTGCGATTCTGTACATGGCTTTAGCCAGCAGAATAATAACGATGATTGCAACAATAACAATTGCTGCAGGAATAGCGATAGGAAGAATCTTTTCCATTGTGTTTTACCTCCATAAAATGTCAGATTCAGATTCAAAATTAAACACTACACCTTATTTCTTTTGAATGTAAATAAAACTCTACTGAGTAATTATATCACGAAAAGAATGTTATGTAAAGCAAAAACTCTACTTTGTTGTTAATTTTGATAATGTCATGATATAAAAAGTTAAGATTAATTATTAGAAGCATTACTTTTTATATTAAAATAATTTAAATATTTATTTGTGAGTGATTCTAGCTTTTTTTTATTTCCTACTAATTTAGATAAAAGTTTATTTGCCTCACTATAAGCCATATTATATTCTTCATTAGTAATTTCATTTTTATCTAAAGCTAATTTTAATTCATCTTCATCTAATAATGTAATTGTTCCATCAGGCTTTACAACTACATCTAAGTATAGATCATCTTCAAAAGGGATTCCATTTTCTTTGCCAATTTCTCTTGCTATATCAAAATACCATTCTATTATTTTATTATTATTATCATAAAAAGCTGATAGTTTAACTTTGGAGTTATAATTATAAAATTCTAGTAATTTAAAATAATTATCAATTATAACTAACCCCTGAGGTGTAGTTATTTTTATATCCGAATTTTTAAAATTATAATATACAACATCTATATCATAATTTTCTTCTTTAAAATTTTCTAATAAATAAATTAAATCACTATCAGGTCTTTTTTTCTTATGTCTATTAGCATATCTTTTTCTTGAAGAAATATAGTCATTTTGATTAAGATTATCTTTTATTATATTTTTCGAATTTTTTTCTAAATCTTTCATAATTTTATCTTCTTTCTTTTAACAATATTCATAAGTATCTTATCACGAAATATATAAATAAGGCAAGTAATTAAGTATTTGTTTTTGGAGTAGAGAAAATTAAGTTGCAAGTTCATATTGGCATGTTATAAAAATTATGATATTATATATTTGGTGATAATATGAAAATAGTAAAATATGAAACAAATTACGTAGAAAAGTTATTTTTAACAGAGCAAAATGTTAATTTAAAAAATATATCAAGAACAGTAGAATATAGAGTTGTTAATGTATATCCAGAAATAGAATATCAAAAATTTATTGGATTCGGGGGATCTATTACAGAAGCTGCAGGATATGCATATAGTAGATTAAATGAAGAAAAAAAAGAACAAATAATTAAAGATATATTTTCTGAAAATGGTCTAAATTACTCTCTTATTAGGTTACCTATAGGGAGTTGTGATTTTTCATTAAAATCTTATTCATATTCTTCTAAAAAAGATTTAAGTGATTTTAGTATAGAAAAAGATAGAGAATATATTTTACCACTTCTTAAAAAAGCACATAATGAAAATAATGAATTAAAAATTATATCTTCACCATGGAGTCCACCAGCATTTATGAAAAATACACATTTATTAATAATTGGTGGAAAATTAAGAGATAAATATAAACAAACTTATGCAGATTATTTTACAAAATACATAAAAGCATATAAAGAAGAGGGCTTTGATATAAATTATGTAACAGTACAAAATGAGCCTAATGCTATTCAAAAATGGGAATCATGTTTATATAGTCCTGAAGATGAAGCAGATTTTATAGTAAATTATCTTTATCCTACACTAAAAAATAATAATTTAGATACAGAAATATTAATTTGGGATCATAATAAAGAAAGAGTACTAACAAGAACATTAAAAGAAATTTCTATAGATGGGCTATATGAAAAAATTGCAGGAATTGCATATCACTATTATTCAGGAGACCATTTTGAAAATCTAAAAATAATTAGTGAAAAATTCCCTGAAAAATTATTAATCCATACAGAAGGTTGTGTAGGATATTCTGAAAAAACAAATGATACAAATGTGGGGGATGGAGAGATTTATGCTCATGACATTATAGGAGATTTTAATTCAGGTTCTATGGGATATATTGATTGGAATATGATTTTAGATTACAATGGAGGGCCTAATCATAAAAATAACAATTGTTCAGCTCCTGTAATGATAAAACAAGAAGGAAATGATTATTTTAAAAATCCATCATTTACATATATTAGCCATTTTAGTAAATTTATAAAAATAGGGGCAAAAAGATTAGGAACAAGTAGATATACTGAAGATATTGAAGTAACAGCATTTAAAAATCCTGATAATAGTATTGTTATTGTTGTTTTAAACAGAAGAAATTGGAATGTAGAATATAACCTTTGTATAGAAGAAAGATATATAAATGAAACAATAAAACCTCATTCTATATGTACATTTATTGTTACAAAATAAAAAGCAATATTAATTAAAAATAAAGACTTGGAAATTTAATTTATCCAAGTCTTTTAATTATTCATAATTATTTCTTAAAAATATTTTTCCATAATTCATTCATGATTTTTCTACCAACTTGACTTAATGCAGAGTTTGCAGTACGTTCAGCAGCTTTACCTAGTTTATATTGAACTGAATTTTTTCTTGCCTTTTCAGCTTCTCTTTCTTCTTGTTTTCTAATTCTTTCTTCTTCTCTTTGAGCTTTTTCTTCAGCTCTTTTTTCTTTTTCAGCTTGTTTTTCTTGTTGCTCTTTAAGTTTTTGCTCTATTTTTGCTTGCTTTTCAGCTTCTTCTTCAGCTTTTTTATTTTCTATTTCTGTACTTAAAATTTCAAAAGCGGATTCTCTATCTATAATAGTATCATATTTTCCATTAAATTCACTTCTTGCAATAACCATAAGTCTAATAGAATCATCTAATGCACCCATCATACTTTGTGGTGGCAATATTGTTGCTTTTTCAACTTGATTTGGTTCACCTTTTTCATTTAAGAATGAAATTAATGCTTCTCCTGTACCAAGTGAAGTTATAGCTTCTGCTGTATCAAATGCTGGGTTTGATCTAAAAGAATCTGCAACAGCTTTAATAGTTTTTTGTTCAGCTGGAGTATATGCTCTTAAAGTATGTTGAACTTTATTTCCAAGCTGTGCTAATATTTCTGTTGGTATATCACTAGGTGATTGAGATATGAAATATAATCCTACACCTTTTGATCTTATTAATTTAACTATTTGGACTACTTGAGTTAACATATAATCAGGAAGTTCATTAAATAGTAAATGTGCTTCATCAAAGAAAAATACCATTTTTGGTTTATCTAAATCTCCTACTTCAGGAAGCTTATTATTAATTGAAGTTAAAAGCCAAAGTAAGAAACAAGCATAAAGATTTGGTTGTTTAAATAATTCAACTGCATGAAGAATATTAATATTTCCTAAACCAGTATTATTAAATTTTAGAAAGTCATTTATATCAAGTTCTGGTTCTCCAAAGAAATAATTTCCACCTTGCTCTTCAAGTCTAAGTAAACTTCTTTGAATTGTTCCAACAGTTTGAGCTGCAACATTTCCATAATTTACAGTATATTCTTTACTATTTTCTGCAACATATTGAAGAACTAATCTTAAATCTTTTAAGTCAATTATTTCATAATTATTTTCTTTAGCTATTCTAAAGATAATAGAAAGAACACCTTCTTGAGTTTCATTTAGACCAAGCATTCTAGAAAGAATTGTTGGACCTACACTTTGAAGACTTGTTCTTATAGGGTGACCTGATTTTCCAAAAATATCCCAGAAAATAACAGGGAATCCTTTATAATTAAAATTATTAATTCCAATAGAATTTAATCTTTCAGTTAGTTTTTCACTAGCTTCACCAGGCATACAAGTTCCTGCTAAATCTCCTTTAACATCAGCTAAAAATACAGGAACACCCATATCAGAAAAACTTTCTGCCATAACTTTTAAAGTAATAGTTTTTCCACTACCAGAGGCACCTGTAATTAATCCATGACGATTTGCTTTATTTGGTACAATAAATAATTCTTCTGTAGAATTTTTTCCAATTAA